>Ga0134128_10000188_pt1 | contig 87507 bp, 63 predicted proteins | sample KB31754_FD_96462 | JGI IMG/M metagenome (GOLD analysis project Ga0134128, IMG submission 96462) | Terrestrial soil microbial communities with excess Nitrogen fertilizer from Kellogg Biological Station, Michigan, USA - KB3-175-4 | ecosystem: Environmental > Terrestrial > Soil > Unclassified ... | reverse complement strand
CTTGACCCGGTCGGGCACCGCGTCCGGCTTGTCCATCTTGTTGATGGCCACCACGATCGGCACATTGGCGGCCTTGGCGTGGTTGATGGCTTCCACCGTCTGCGGCATCACGCCGTCGTCGGAAGCAACCACGAGCACGACAATGTCGGTCACCTTGGCGCCGCGGGCGCGCATCCGGGTGAAGGCGGCGTGGCCCGGCGTGTCAATGAACACCACCTGGCGTCCGAATGCCGGCGACACCGGATCGGTAATCTCGACCTTGTAGGCGCCGATATGCTGGGTGATGCCACCGGCTTCACCGGCGGCAACGCTGGTCTGGCGAATGGCGTCGAGCAGCGACGTCTTGCCGTGATCAACGTGGCCCATGATGGTGACCACCGGCGCGCGCGGCGCGAGCGTCGCTGATTCCTTCGCCGCTCCGTCGCCGGTGGCGGCGGCATCGGCGGCCGCATCGGCGTTGGTTTGCGCGATGGCCTGGCCCATGGCTTCCTGTTCGAAGCTGACCGTCTGCGCCTCGGCGCCGAAATCCTTGGCGATCTCGGTGGCGATTTCGGTATCGAGCGATTGGTTGACGGTCACCATCAAGCCGCGGTCGAGCAGTTTGCGGATGACATCCTTGGCGCGCAGACCCAATCGTTCCGCCAAGTCCTTGACCGTAAGACCTTCGCTAATGGTGATGTTGGTTGCGGTGGCGACCGGGCCCACCGGCGCGGTGCGCGGCGTGGGCTGGAATTTTTGCGCGCCTTCGCGTGTGCGCGGCTCACGCCGCCCATGATGAGCTCCGCGCGGTGGCAGGTCGCGGCCCGCTCCCGGACGCGTTGGGTGCATCGGGCGCCGACCCTCGGGCACCACACCACCGGGCGTCGGGCGAGCTCCTGGACGTGCTCCCGCCGGCGGCGTGCGCTGGTAGATCGGGCGTCCCGCGACCGGACCGCCAGGCTTGGCTCCGACCGGACGCAAGGGGCGATCGGGCGCAATGTAGGTCGGGCGCTGCGTAGCCACAGGGACAATCACCCGCCGCGGCGCATCGGGCGCGCCCGCCGGCGGAGGCTCCGCCCCTGGCGTTGTCGATGTAGGCGCGGCAATATTCAGTGTGGGCCGCCGTATGGTCGGCTGCGGACGCTCGGGTTTCGCAGCCGTTGGCGCCGTCGGTGCCGCGTCGCGCGAAATGAACGGCTTGAAGGGCGCGACCGGCACCGCCGGCCGCTGCACATAGGGTGTGGCCGGCGTGGGCGGAGGCGCCGCTGTCGTCGGCGCGGGCGGCGGAGCTGGGGGCGCGGCGGCGACCGGAGGCGTCGGCTTGGCCGCGGGCGGCGTCGCCGGTGGCGCCGCGGGCGGATGCACCGGAGCGCGATAACTGGGCCGGGCGCCGGCAATCGGCATCTTCGGCGCGGACGGCGGTGGCGCCGCCGGTGGCTCACCCGCTGGCGCGGTTCGGAGCTGCGGCGTGCGCCGCACTGGCGGTGGCGCCGCCGGCGGCGTTGCCACCTCGGCGCTGGGCGCTGTCGGTCCAGCCGCGGGCGGCGCGGCGGCGACCGGCGCTTCGGGCGCGGCGGGAGCCTCGGTTACCGGCTCCGGGCTGGCGGCGGCCGGCTCCGGCTCGCCATGCTCCCGGCGGCGTACGCGGTCGGCGATTTCCACATCCAGATTGCTGGAGTGCGTCTTCTTCTCGGCATAGCCCAGCTCCTGCAGCAAGTCGAGAATGCGCTTCGACTTGACTTCGAGCTCGCGGGCTAGGTCGCTAATGCGGATGGTTGCCATTCGTGGTTTTACTCTTCGGTCTCGATCGTTTCGGCTTCGCTTCCCGTCTCGGTCGTCGCCTGCGAGGCGTCGGGCACGGGTGTCGCTCCGTCCTCGACCGACAACTCGCCGCCTGCCGCCTCGGCGACCTCCACTTCGCTCGCCGCGCCTTCGGCCGCCGGCGGCGTGAAGAAGTCGTTGACGGCGACGAAGATCTTTTCCACCGCCTTGGGGCCAATGCCGGGGATTTGCTGCAACTGCTCCGGCGTCTGGCTGCCCAGTTGTTCAATGCTGGTAATGCCGCTCTCGGTCAGCGCGGCGATGATGCGCTCGTTCACCCCGGCCAGCTGGGTCAGGGGCGTCTCCACCGCTTCGCCTTCGCCCACCAGTTGCGACATCTGCTCCTCAACCTCGCGCCGCTTCTCCTCTTCGCTCTTGATGTCGATCTTCCAGCCCAGCAGCTTGGCCGCGAGCCGCACGTTCTGGCCCTTCTTTCCAATCGCCAGCGAGAGTTGGGTGTCGTCCACCACGACTTCCAGGTGGCGGGATTCGGCGTCAATCACCGTCACCCGGCTAATCTTGGCCGGGCTCAGCGAGTTGGCCGCGAACTGGATCGAATCCTCGCTGAACTCGATAATGTCAATCTTCTCGCCGCGCAGCTCCCGGATAATGCTCTGCACCCGCATGCCCTTCATGCCCACGCAGGCGCCCACGCAATCCACGTCCTTGTCGCGCGAGAACACGGCGATCTTGGTGCGCTCGCCCGCCTCGCGCGCCACGCCCTTGATCACCACCGTACCGTCGTAAATCTCCGGAACTTCGCCCTCGAACAAGCGCTGTACCAGCGCCGGATCGGCGCGCGAAACCTGCACCTGCGGCCCCTTTGCCGCCTTCTCCACGCCCCGGATCACCACCCGGATGCGCTCGCCATTGGCGAACGACTCCAGCCGCGATTGGTCGCGCCGTCCCAGCCGCGCCTCGGTGCGCCCCAGGTCGACGATGATGTCCGGGCCCTCGACCCGCTTCACCACCACGTTGACCACTTCACCCACCCGGCCAATGAACTCGTTATAGACGGTGTCGCGTTCGGCCTCGCGCACCTTCTGGAAAATGATCTGCTTGGCCATCTGCGCCGCAATGCGCCCCAGGCCCTCAGTTGATTTCTTGATGCGCACGTCGCCGCCCACCTCGGCCGCCGGTTCGATCTCGCGCGCCTCGGCCAGCGAGATCTCGACCGCCTCGTTGGTCACCTCGTCAACCACCTTTTTGACCGCGAACACCGATATCTCGCCGGTGTCCTTGTCGAGTTCGCTTTCGAGTTCCTCGAGCGTCTTGAGGTGCTTGCGGGTGGCGGCGAGATACGCGTCCTCGACCGCGCTGACTACGACCGAGGGATCAATGCCCTTGTCGCGGCTGAGTTGTTCGACCTGTTGATAGAGTGCGCTTGCCATAAAGCTGTTTCCAGTTGCCGGAATGTCCGGCTATTTTGCCCGGGCCGGGATTTGCGGAAGCGGCGCCAGCCGTGCCTGTGCCAGGTTGTCCCAGGCCACGACCACGCTCGCGCCGTTTTCAAGCTTCACCCGCACCCCGGCCGCGTCCGCGCCATCGAGCGCGCCGACGAAATTCCGGCTGCCCTCGATCGGATTGCGGGACTGCACCTTGGCGCGCCGCCCGGCAAAGCGTTCAAAATCCTCGCGCTTTACCAGTGGACGATCCTCGCCCGGCGACGAAACCTCCAAATTCCAATCCTCCAGCTCGGTGAGCGCCGCTCCCAGTTCCTTGCTGACCCGCTCGCAGTCGTCAAGACCCACACCTTGCGGCTGATCGATATAGACCCGCAGCGTGTCGCCATGCTGCTCGACTGCGACCAACTCGGCCGCGGCACGGGCCACCACCGGCCCCAGCCGATCCTGCCAAGCCTGATTCGAATTGGTTAGGTTGGTCATCTTGCTTGCGGCAAACAAAAAAGTGGGCTTGCGCCCACGGTTGAGTCCGCCATAATTCCGTCTTTGTATAGTAACGCAATCGCCTGCCTATAATCAAGGAATGCCGCAGTTGGCACTTCCCGCGGGACTCCACCCTTGCGCCATGCGCGAGTCGGATGCCCGTGGACGCCGCCACCCCGAGCCCCGCCACCCTTACCGGGGAGAATACCAGCGCGACCGCGACCGTGTCATCCACGCGCGCGCCTTCCGCCGCATGGAAAGCAAAACTCAGGTCTTCTCCCCCCGCTACTCCGACCACTTCCGCAACCGCCTGACCCATACTCTCGAGGTCTCGCAAATCTCCCGCACCGTCGCCCAGGCCCTCGGCCTCAACCACGATCTCGTCGAAACCCTGGCTCTCGCCCACGACCTCGGCCACGCCCCCTTCGGACACGCCGGCGAGCACGCGCTTGATGAAATCATGCGGCGCTTCGGCCAGCGCTTCGACCACAACCTCCAGGCCCTCCGCATCGTCGAGAGCTTCGAGGTGCGCTACGCGGCTTTCCGTGGACTCAACTTGACCTTCGAGGTGCGCGAGGGATTGGTCAAGCACTCGCGCGACTACACCGCCCTCGAACACCCCGAACTGGCCGAGTACGAACTCGACCTGCGCCCCACCCTCGAAGCCCAACTGATCGATTTGACCGATGAGATCGGCTACTCCGCCGCCGACCTCGACGACGGCTTCGAGGCCCGCCTGATCACCGTCGAGGCCATGGCCGACGAGGTGCCCATCTTCCGCCGCCTGCTCGCCGAGGTGGATGCCCGCTTCGGCAAAATCCCGCCGAAGCTGCGCTTTAACGAAACCCTGCGCCGCGTGCTGGATTACTTCGTCACCGACCTGATCACCACCGTCGCCGCCGGCATGGAAGGCTTCGCCAGCTCCGCCGCCGTTCGCCGGCATCCTAAACGCATCGCCTCGTTCTCACCTGGCGCCCAGCGCGATCGCGAGGAGCTCAAGGCCTTCCTTTTCCGCGCCCTCTACCATCACCCCCGTCTGGCCGATGAAAACCGCAAAGCCGAGCACATGGTGACCCAGGCCTTCGAGCGTTACCTCGCCCACCCCGAAACCCTGCCCCCGCGCTACCGGTCTCAAATCGAGGCCTCCGTCCCCGCCCCCCGCGTCATCTGCGATTACCTCGCCGGTATGACCGACGACTACATCAAAGCCTTGGCCGCCCGCGGTTAGCTCAAACTGTCCGTAGTCCCCGGCCACCGCGTGCCCCCGTGATCGGATTGAACCAACGCACGCCGGGAAACCGCAAGAAATCGCTGTCCGCCGTGTGGACGACTCCTTTCAACTCGAGCGCCGCCGCCGCAATCTGGGCGTCGGTCACCAAATTGCCTCCCGCCCCGAGTTGTTCCAGTACTCCGAACACGGTTGCGAGTTGCGCTGCGCCGAACTCCGGCAATTCGACTACGGGGCGCGCTTGCCAGGAACGCACAAGCGCCAACGCCTGCGCCAGCCGGAGGCAACGACCGAGCACCCGCGGATTGGTCGTCAGCCGGACAAATCCCAGCGCCACAGCCGGCAGGAGAGCGACCGTTTCATGGCCGGATAGGCAGGCCTCCCACCACGAACGCGCGGCACTATGAAACTCGGAATCGCCGTCGTAGGCGTCAACCAGCAAATTCACGTCAGGCACGATCATGCCCGCGTGCCACGCTTGCGTTTATGACGCCGTGCCTTCTCCAGATACCCGTCAACCTCTAGTTCGTCTACCAACTTGTTCAACTGGGTCGGATCAATGCCGGCCCGCAATTTCAGCCGGTAAGGCCGCACTACGAACCGTGGCAGTTTGGCGGAACGCGCCGCCGGCGCGAGCGCCTCCCGTATCGCTCCATTTAATGTGTCTTTGAACGACTTGCGCGTGCGGTGCATGGCATCCCGCAGCAGGCGTTCGGTATCCGGATCGAGCGTCACCGTGGTACGCACGCCTACATCATGATGCGTCACCAAATTGCTGTCAAGATGCGCCGTTACAAGGCGGGCTTGGGTGCCCGCTTATAGAGGCCAACCAGCGTCGCCTCGCCCAGCGTCTTTCCCTTAATCGCCGCCAGCACTTCGTCGCGCGTCGCGCCCGGCGCGAGCCCCAGCGACGGCACGCTCAGCGCGTACAGCGTGAACGTGTAATGATGCGCGGCGTCGGCGGCCGGCGGGCATGACGGTATAAAGCCTAGCGTTCCCCGCCCGTTATTGCCCTCGACTCCGCCCATGGGAAGCTGCGCCTCACTGTACTTGCCGCTTGGAATGCCGGTGACGGTGGCCGGAATGTCGTACACCACCCAGTGCACGAATCCGCGCGGCGGCCGCGCGTCCGGGTCGAACAGGACCAGCGCCAGGCTGCGCGTCCCCTCTGGCAGCCCGCTCCAACTCAGCGCCTCGCTCGTCCCCGCTCCGTCGCAGGAGTGTTCGGCGGCGATCGCCTGGTTGTTGGAGAAATCGCTGGAAGTGAGTTGCAGCCCGCCCTGCGGGGCGAGAAAAAATGAAAGCACAATGACGGCAATGAAATTCATGGTGTCTCCTCTGAATTGTCGGCTATCTGTTCAAGCGCCCAGCGCGCGTGTTCGGCCACCATCGCATCCTCGCCCCGGGCCCAGCCCTCGAGCCGCGCTCGATGACGCGGGTCCCCGCTGTTACCCATGGCGACGGCCAGGTTACGCATGAGTCCAGTGTACTTGGCGCGCTTCACCGCCGAGCGCCGGAATTTCGCCCGGTACTCCTCCTCCGTCAGCGCCGCCAAAGATTCCAGCAGCGGCGCGTACAGCCCCTCCCGCGGCTGGAACGCGGCCTCGTGCGTGACTGCCGCCCGCCGGTTCCAGGGACAGACGTCCTGGCAAATGTCGCACCCCAAAATGTTGTCCCCCATCGGCGCCCGCAGCGCCTCGGGAATCGTCCCGCGCAGCTCGATATTGAGGTAGGCGATGCAGCGGCTCGCGTCCATCGCATAAGGCGTCAGCGCCGCGGTCGGACAGGCGTCAATGCACCGGGTGCAAGTGCCGCAGCGATCGGGGACCTGTTCGAGCGCCGAGTCAAGTTCGAGCGAGCTGACGATCGTCCCCAGGAAAAAATACGATCCCAGCCGCGGATGGATCAGGCATGTGTTCTTGCCCTGCCACCCCAGCCCCGCGCGCAGCGCCACGTCGCGTTCGACGATGGGCGCGGTGTCGAGTGTCGTCTTGAATTGCGCTCCGGAGTTCTCCACCAGCCGTTGCGCCAGCGCGTCGAGCGAAGCGCGCATCGTCTCGTGATAGTCGTCGCCCCAGGCATAGCGCGAGATCCATCCCCGCTCCCGGTCGCGTTCGCGCCCGGTCGAGCGCGGCAGCGGGGCGTTGTAGACCTTGGCCACGGCCACGATCGAACGCGCCCACGGCCAAACGTTCAAGACCTGTTCGCGCAGGTAGCGCCCATCCTCGCCCCGCCGCGCCAGGTAATCCATGGCGCCGGCCCGCCCCTGGGCAATCCAATCCGAAAAGCCCGCCAACCGCGCCGAGGGAGCGATCGACGCCACCCCCGCCAGCTCGAACCCCATCTCCTTGGCTACGGCGGCAATACTTTCCGAGGGCAACACGTGGAATTTATCCTACCCCAGACCGCGACCGAGTCCCGTAGCATCGCGGCGCGCCCCACTTTTCCGCGACTGGTATAATTCCGCTCCAGTATCGAGGATCAAACTGCATGCACATCGAGGACGCGCAACGCGACGTTCGGACTGTATTTGCCGGCGGCTTCTACGGACAAATGGTCTGCGCCGTCATTTGGCTTGCGTCGGCCGCTCTCGCCACCTGGGTTAGCCCCAAGGCGAGCATTACCACGGCCGTCGTCGGCGGTTTTTTCATCTATCCACTCACCTTGCTTTCCCTGCATGTGAGCGGTCGCTCTGCCGCGCTCGCATCAGGCAATCCTCTGGGCCAATTGGGTATGCAGGTGGCCATCGGGGGCGCGATTCCCATGCTCCTGTTGGTGCCCGTCGCGCAACTGCGCCTGACGTTGTTTTTCCCCGCGCTCATGATCATCATCGGCGCCCATTACCTGCCCTTCATCTTCCTTTACGGCATGCGCGCCTTTCTCCCTCTCAGCGCCGCGCTGGCCGGCGGCGGCGTCCTGCTGGCCCTCTACGCCCCTCACTCCTTCAGCCTCGGCGCCTGGATAGGCGGCGCCATTCTGTTTGTCTTCGCCTGGGTCCTGCGCTTCTCCGTGCCCGCCTCAGCGGGCAACGCCTCATCCTACTAAGCGGGGCCGGCGGTTGCCGCCCTGGAACCCACGCCCATCAACGCCTGCTGCCTCTCCCCCTCGCCCGCCCCCAAAAGCGCGTTCTGGATCTCCGCCATCGTGGCGTCACGGTGGACGTGGGCGAAGCTCCGCGCTTCCGCTTCCGTCGCCTGAGGATAAAATCGCCGGTGCAGCGCCATCTTCTGCGCATCTCCGGCCGCCGCGAGAAATAAGCGGTAATCAATCCTCCCCGGGCGCAGCAGCGCTGCATCCAGGCGGTCCAGCGCGTTCGTGGTCATCACAAAAATCACCTCCTGCGGAGCATGCAACCCGTCCAGCGCGTTGAGCAATCCCGAGAGCGTCACGCCTCCGTGCGCCGCAGCCGCGGGTTTTTCGCCGGCCTCCGCACCCGTCGGCCGCCGGCCGCCGAATGCCATTGCGTCAATGTCCTCAAACAGAACCACCGAGCGGCGTCCCACGTCAAGCATCGCCGCCTTCAGCGTGCGGTCGTTAAAATCAACCAGGTTAATGCAGTACACCGACATGGCAAAGTGCGCCGCCAACGCGGAGACGAGGGAAGTCTTGCCCGTCCCGGGTGGCCCAAAGAACGCGTATCCGCGATGGTAGGGAATACCCAGCCGCCGATAGCGCTCCTGCGAACCAAGAAACCTAACCATGTCCTCGAGCAGCCGCTCCTTCTCGTTCGGCGGAAGGATCACCGCCTCGAGCGACCGCGGCAAGTACCCGGCGACTCGCTCCCAGCCGTCGTTGAAAACGTACAGATGCGATGTGCCCCGCAACTTGCGCCGGTGAGCGGCGGCGATCTCCTCCACCAGTGCGCGCAGCACCTCCGGATTCCGACCCGGCGTGCGGAACGTGAACGACTCCTCGACGCGGGCGCGACGCGGCGCATTCGCCGCCTCGCGCGCCACCGTGACCTGCACCGGGCGCCCCCTGCGCCAGAACCAGTAACTCCCCGGCGCCGGCAATAGCGCCATTTCCTCGCCCCGCAGCGTGGTGTCAAGATCGAGACTCCGCACCAGCCGAATGAAATCCTGCTCCAGCAGCCACTCCTTCACCCATGTGAAGGCGGTGTCGTCGTTCTTCACTGTAATAGTCAGCGTGGTCTGGCGCAGCCCAGCCTCCGCCAGCCGCGCGGGCAGGGCGCGCAGCCAGACACCAATGCCCACCAGCATCATGCCCCCGTATGTCAGGGCATCGCTCGGGCTCAAAATGTGGGCAAACGAAGACACGAGTGCGAAAAAATCCTTTTCCCATCAAGAAAATAGAACACGGGTGTATGCGCGCCACAGGGCACGCACGTGGACTAACTGCGATTGAAAATGCGAGGGCGCCGGCGAATGCTAGCGGGGAAGAAGAGAAGACGCCCGCTGCTGTTCGCGCGCGCTACGAAGCTGCGTCTGAAGATCGCGACCTTGGTTGTGCATAGTTAAGCGAGCATCCTTTCGTAAGAAGTGACTGAAGTATCGCACACTGCGGCGGGAGGCGCAATACAGAAAATACCGTTCAATGCTATATTCCCGCGCCGCGCCTAAGCATCTTCTCGCGCCGCGCCGAAGCGGGGCCCGCGCCAATTAAACGCGAGCGCCGGGGTAAACTAATCATTCATGCTCAAGAGTTTCCAGCACCGGCACCCGAAAATCGCCGCCTCCGCCTTCGTCGAGGATTCGGCGCAAGTGATCGGCGACGTGCTGGTCGGTGAGGACTCCAGCATCTGGTTCAACGCCGTCGTCCGCGGCGACGTGAATTCCATCCGCATCGGGCGGGAATCCAACGTCCAGGACAACTGCGTCCTCCACGGCTACAAAGGCAAGTTTCCGGTCCTCGTCGGCGACCGCGTCACCGTCGCCCATTCCGTCAACCTCCATGGCTGCGTCATCGGCGACGACTGCCTGATCGGCATCGGCGCCATCGTCATGAACGGCGCCACTGTCGGCCCCGGTTCGATCATCGCCGCCGGCGCCCTGGTCACCGAAGGCACCGTGGTCGAAGCCGGAAGCGTCTACATCGGCGCTCCCGCCCGCCGTCTGCGCGCCTCGACCGAAGCTGATCGCGCCATGATCGCCATCCACGCCGCCAACTACGTCGGCTATAAGAACGAGTACCTCGGTTCATGAAGATCACCGCCATCCGCGGCATGCGCGACCTGCTGCCCGAGGACACCTTCTGGTTCGAAAAACTTGAGGCCGCCGCCCGCCATGTCTTCGGCCTCTATAACTTCGACGAAATCCGTACCCCGGTGGTCGAGCCCACCGAACTCTTCACCCGTGCCGTGGGCGAGGAAACCGACATCGTCGGCAAGGAGATGTACACCTTCGCCGACCGCGACGGCGCCTCCCTCACCCTGCGTCCCGAAGCCACCGCCTCCGTTGCCCGCGCCTACGTCGAGCACCGCTTGTGGTTGCGCCCCGGCTTGGCCAAGCTCTACTACATCGGCCCCATGTTCCGGCGGGAGCGCCCGCAGCGTGGACGCTACCGCCAGTTTTATCAAATTGGAGCCGAGATTATGGGCGGCAACTCGCCCTGGATCGACTCCGAGTTGCTGGCGATGCTTCAACATTTACTGGACGTGTGCGGCATAACCGGCGCGGAACTCGTTCTGAATTCCGTAGGCTGCGCCCTCGACCGTCCCACCTACTACGCCGCGTTGCGTGAAGCCCTCTCCTCCAGGCTCAGTGACATGTGTGCCGACTGCCAGCGCCGCGCCGTGTCGAACCCGCTGCGGGTTTTCGATTGCAAGGTCGAGCGCGACCAGCCCATCATCGCCCAACTACCCTCGATCGAGAGTTTCCTCGAGCCCAACTGCCGGAACCATTTCGCCCAACTGCGCCAGCTTCTCGACCAGCACGCCATCGCCTACCGGATTGACCCCCGCTTGGTGCGCGGCCTCGACTACTACACCTCAACCGCCTTCGAATTCGTCCATGGCGCCCTGGGCGCCCAGAACGCCCTGCTCGGCGGCGGACGCTACGACGGACTTACCCAGGAACTGGGCGCGCCCGCCGAAGCCGGCGGCGGAATCGGCTTCGCCATTGGCGCCGATCGCTTCGTCATGGCCATGCAGGCCGCCGACCGCGCCGCTACCCTCGCCCGCCTCCAAGTCATGTTGATTCCCATCACCCCCGCCGAACTGTCGCCCCTGCTCGCTCTGGCCCAGCGCTTGCGCCGCGCCGGCGTGCGCGTCGAAGTGGCTGAGCCCGGACGGAAACTCGGCAAATCGCTCGAACTCGCATCCAAGCTCGGCGCCCCCTTCGCCCTCGTTGCCGGCGCCGACGAGATCGCGAGCGGCAAGTGGAAGCTGAAAACCCTCGCCACCTCCGCCCAGGTCGACGTCACCGACGACGAACTGCTGGCGCGCCTCCAGGCCAAAGGGGCGGGAGCATGAACGAGCCCGCTTCCGCCAACGGCGCCGTGCACCAATTGGCCGTCGAGCGCCGCAGCTTCATCATCGGTACGCTGCTGGTCTGGGCCGTCATCGTCTCCACCGTCATCATCCTGTTCGCGTCAATGGAGCCGCAACTATTTCAGGCCGCCTCCACCACCGGCCACGTGCTCACCCTGCAGCAGGTGTCCGATCAAATGGCGCGCCTCGCGCCCCTGACCATGCAGCAGCAGCTACTGCTCGACCTCGTCGTCTTGGTCGGATCGGTGGCGCTCTTTTTTCTCAACTACCGCTTTAGCTTCCTCATTCGCCGCCCTCGCGGCGCCTTTCCCGCGCCTACCGGCGCCGCGCGCCCCGGGCAAGTCACCACCGCGCGCTGGCTCTGGTGGATGCTGCTCGCTCTCAACTCCATGTTCTACGTGACGTTCCTGATCCCGCAGTTGATTCTCACGTTCCTATTGGCCCGCTGGGGCAGGGAGGAAATGCGCCGGGCGGCGAGCCGCGACAGCGGCCCCGAAGACGGTGCCCAGGTGAGCTCATGAGCGCCGCCGCCAACCCACGCTACGCCGGCGAGTTGAGCACGAGTGACATCGGCCAAACCGTGCTGCTGCGCGGATGGGTGCACCGCCGCCGCGATCTCGGCGCGCTGCTCTTCATCGACCTGCGCGACCGTACCGGGCTGGCGCAAATCGTTTTCGACCAGGCTCAGGCCCCGGAGCTGCACCAGCGGGCGACCGAGCTGCGCAGCGAGTTTGTGGTTGCCATCGTCGGGCAAGTCGTCGCTCGCAGCCCCGCTACCGTCAATCCCAATCTGCCCACCGGCTCCGTCGAGGTCGTCGCCTCAAGTCTCGACATCCTCAACGACGCCCGCACCCCGCCCTTCCCGCTCAACCTCGAATCCGGCGCGGAATCGGTCATCTCCGAAGAGACCCGGCTCAAGTACCGCTACCTCGATTTGCGCCGCCCGGTGATGCAGCAGAATCTGCGCCTGCGCCACAACGTCACCATCGCCATCCGCCGCGCCTTCGACGCCCAGGGTTTTCTTGAGGTCGAGACTCCATTCATGACCCGCAGCACGCCGGAGGGCGCGCGCGACTACCTCGTCCCCAGCCGCGTCCAGCCGGGCTCCTTCTACGCCCTGCCGCAATCGCCGCAGCTCTTCAAGCAACTGCTCATGATTGCCGGATGCGACCGCTACTTCCAGATCGTCCGTTGCTTCCGTGACGAGGACTTGCGCGCCGACCGCCAACCCGAGTTCACCCAGATTGACGTCGAAATGAGCTTCCCCGACCAGGAGCGGCTCTTCTCGATCGTCGAGCGCATGCTCAGCGACGCCTGCCGCGCCGCCGGCTTCGACATAACCCTCCCCTTTCCCCGCTTGACCTGGGAAGAGGCCATGCTCCAATACGGCAGCGACAAACCCGACCTCCGCCTGCCCCCGCTCGCCGATGTTGCCCCGCTCCTGCCCGAGGACGCTGCGCGCCAACTGCAGTTGCAACCCGAAGCGCCGCTCCTCGCCCTCCGTATCCCTGCCGTGGGCGCGCTCTCGCGCCGTGAGCGCGACGAGTTGCGGCCCTTAGCCGAAGGCCGCCCCATCCGCATGTTCGAGGATTTTGCCCGCATCGAAAAATCCTTCCCGGCCTTCGCCGCCGCCATCCGCGATAAATTCGCCGCGCAACCAGGCGACCTCATCGTCCTCATCGCGCCCGCGCCGGCAAATAATGCCACCCAGGCGCCCCGCGATCGCTTCGCCCTCCATACCCACGCCGGCGCCCTGCGCCTCGCCCTCGCCCAGCGCTTCGCCGAGCGCCACCACCTCCTCGATCGCAAGGATTTTCGCTTCCTCTGGGTCACCTCCTTCCCCATGTTCGAGTGGGACGCGGAAGCCGCCCGCTGGTCGGCCGCCCACCATCCCTTTACATCTCCACTCGCCGAAGACGTTCCGTTGCTCCAGGCCGACCCCGGCCGCGCCCGCGCCCAGGCTTACGACGTCGTCCTCAACGGCATCGAATTGGGCTCGGGTAGCATCCGCATCCACCGCCGCGAGCTGCAAGCCGAAATCTTCCGCCTGCTGGGCATGAGCGACGACGAGGCCCGCGCTCGCTTCGGCTTCTTCCTTGACGCCCTCGAGTACGGCACCCCGCCTCACGGCGGCATCGCTCTCGGCCTCGACCGCCTGGTCATGCTGCTCGCCGGCGCCGACTCAATACGGGAAGTTGTCGCCTTTCCCAAAACCGCACGCGCCATCGACCTCATGGTCTCCGCCCCCACCCCCGTCGACCCAACCCAACTCAAGCCTCTTGGCATCGCCCTGCTGTAATGGCCCTCATCCGCGTTCTCACCGACCAGATCGCCAACAAAATCGCCGCTGGCGAGGTTGTCGAGCGGCCGGCGTCGGTGGTCAAGGAGCTGCTTGAGAACTCGCTCGACGCCGGTGCGCGCTCCATCGACATCGCCGTCGAGGCCGGAGGAAAGTCAAAAATCCGCGTCACCGACGACGGCTCGGGTATGCTGCGCGACGACGCTTTGCTCTCGCTCGAACGCCACGCCACCAGCAAACTCAGCGACGAGGAGTCCCTCAGCGCCATCTCCACTCTCGGCTTCCGCGGCGAGGCGCTCCCCGCCATTGCCAGCGTCTCCCATTTCATCCTCGCCACCGCACCCGCCTTGAACGCCCAGGGCGATGCCGGCGAAGGCACCCGCATCGAAGTCCGCGCCGGCGTGATTGAATCGGTCAACACCGTCGGTCTCCCCGCCGGCACCTCAATCTCGGTTAGTAATCTTTTTGCCAACATCCCGGCGCGCAAGAAGTTCCTCAAGAGTGACGACACCGAGTTGGGGCACATCTCAACCCTCGTCACCCATTACGCCCTCGCCTATCCGGAAATCCGCTTCAAGCTCTCCACCCCGCACCGCGACTTGTTGTCTCTGGCCCCAGTCCCCAGCCACGCCCAGCGGCTTGAGCAAATCTTCGGCGAGGAAACCTTCGGGCAATGCATCGAATTCAACCATACCGCCAATCTCACCCCCGAAGCCGACGTCGGCATCTTCGGCTTCGCCTCCCGCCCCGAACTACAGAAGCTCAACCGCAACTCCATTTTCATCTTCGTTAATCGTCGACTCGTCCGCGACCGGCTCTTGCAGCACGCCGTCTCCAGCGCCTACTACAACCTCCTGCCCGCCGAAACCTACCCCGCCGTGCTCCTCTTCCTCGACTTGCCCTTCAGCCAGGTGGATGTCAACGTGCACCCTTCGAAAACCGAGGTCCGTTTCCAGGGCCAGAGTCTGGTCCACGACGCCGTCCGTGACGCGATTCGCTCCGCCCTCTCGACCAACCGTCCAGTGCCGTCGTTTCTGCGCGAGCGCACCGCCCACCCGACGGCTGCCGCCAGCTTCAGCCAGCCCCAAACCAGGCCCTGGTCCGACGCGGTTGCCATGCCCTACTCGCCCGGTGCGGCCGCCGATCTTGGCATCGCAACCGAAGACCTGCCGCGCGGCTTTCACCTGGTCCCCGCCCCGCCCGAACCCCAGCCCCAGCGCTTCGCCTTCCCTCCGTCGGCGGTTCATTCTTCCACGCAACCCGCCGCCCTACCCTCAACGCAAGCTCAGGAACTCGGCGAGCTCCAACCCCTCGGGCAAATTCACGACAGCTTCATCGTGGCGAGCGGTCCTTCCGGCCTTTGGCTGATTGACCAGCACGTCGCCCACGAACGCATCCTCTTCGAGCAGATCGGGCGTGACCGCTTGGCCGGCTCAATCGAGAGCCAGCGCCTGCTGGTGCCCGTCGTCCTCCCGCTCGATGCCGCGCGCGTCTTGAGCTTCGCTGAATGCGCCGATGAATTGGCCGCCGCTGGCTTCGAAGCTGAACCCTTCGGACGCAACACCATCGTGGTCAAGGCCACCCCCGCCGGCATCACCGCCGACAAAATCGAGCGCCTCCTGCAAGAGCTGCTACAGGCCCCGGGCGTTACCCAGCACTCCGAGGCCATGACCACGCTGCGGACGCGCATCACGGCCACCATCGCCTGCCACGCGGCAATCAAGGTCCACATGAAACTCACGCCTGAGAAAATGACCTGGCTCCTCGACGCCCTCGCGCAAACCGAATACCCCATGACTTGCCCCCACGGCCGTCCGGTGATGCTGCGCTACTCGACCGACGAAATCCTCCGCGCGTTCAAGCGGTTACACTAGAAGTGGTCTCACAATTGGTGCGAGGTTTTAGGCAAGGGGATCGCATGCTGCTTTTCCCCAGAAAAAGCAGCATGCGGCACGCCGGCGCCGCCCCCCTGCGGCATTATGAGACCGGTTCTAGAGTCCGCTTTGAATAACGAAGAAATCACTCTCGCCCGCGCCCAGCGCCTCGCCGAGTTGCGCGAGGCGGCCAACGCCGCCCCCAGCCCCGCTCTCGCCGCCGTTGGCCTTCTGGGCTTCGCCACCTGGCCCGAGTTGCACGCACTCCTCTCGCCCGACGCCGACGAACGCAGCTTGGCGGCGTTGGTGCATGCCGTCGAAGGCGCCCTCGCCGCCGGCGAGGCATTCGAGATCAATCTCTGGCCCCACGAACTCAGGATCGTCCCGCGCGAGCTGATTCAGTACTTCTTTAACGCGGTTGGCGATCGCCATCCCAAGCAGGATTTCCGCCGCCAGGCCGACGCCGGCAAACTCAGCCCCCTCGCCGCGGCCGTGTTCGAGGAAATGCTCCGCTCGCCGCGGACTCCCGTCAGCGCCGAAATCCTGCGCGACCGGCTGGGCGCCGAGCGCACCTCGGTGCTGGGCATCGAACGCTCACTTGCCGAATTAGCCAAAACCCTCAAGGTCTCCCGCGTCGGCCGCGCCTCATCGGGCGAACGCTTGTTTCAACCCACGGTAGCACTGGTACCCGCTATTGCTAGCTCCACCAGCCAGCTCTCGCACGGCGAAGCGGCGGCGGCGCTCATCACCGTGCGCCTGCGCCTCACCGTCTGCGATACCGAAGAAGGCCTCGCCGATTTCCTTGCCCCCATTTTCACCCGCGCCAAAATTCATGAAGCCCTCACCGCCCTCGACGCCGCCCGCCGTCTCGCCCAGGCCACTCTCGACGGCCGCAAAGCCTTCCGCCTGCCTTAGCGCTCCACCTGTTTGTGCCCGCTGCGCCGGATAATAGCCAGCGTTTCCGGGATCGGCAGCGCCTCGACCGTGCGCCCGCGCCCGGTCGTAGTGGTTGCCATGAACAGGGAATTGTAGATCGCCTCCTCGGTCGCCTCGATTACCGCCAAAAACAATGGCGACATGGCGTCGTTTGTGACCAATGGCGTCTGGTGTACGGTCGAAAACGCAATCGCGTAATCCCCCGAACCATTGCTCCCGGCCGAGCCGGTGCGCGCCAACCCCATCATCGCTCGCGCCGCCATGCGCTTCAAGTTGCGGCTGTCCACCGGAGCGTCGGTCGCGATCACGATCATGCACGAACCGTCGGGGTTCGACGGAGGCAGCGCCGATTTCAAATAGTACTGCCCCAGTTCAATCCCCACCGGCGCGCCGTTGATCGACAAAATGCCGCCAAAGTTGGTTTGCACCAGAACCCCCACCGTGTAGCCGCCCAGCTTTTCCGGCAGCCGCCGCGATGAAGTGCCGATCCCGCCCTTCCAGCCAAATGCGATCGTCCCCGCCCCCGCGCCCACCGCGCCCTCCTCGACCGGCCCCCCATGCGCTCCCGTAATGGCGGCATCGACCTCCTTCTCTCCGACGTGCCGCCCGCGGATGTCGTTCAGTCCGCCGTCATTGGTCTCCCCGACGACCGGGTTGATCGACTGCACCCGCTCATTGCCCGGCAGCGCCAGCATGTAGCTGATCAGCGCGTCCGCCACCCGTGGAACATTCAGCGTTGACGTGAGCAGAATCGGCGTTTCGATCTCCCCCAGTTCCTCCACCTGGGTCGAGCCCATGAGCTTGCCGAAGGCATTGCCGACAAACACCGCTCCCGCCACCTTGTCCTTGAACATGTTTCCCGCGTGCGGCAAAATCGCGGTCACCCCGGTGTGAATGTCCTTGCCGTCGTCGAGCGTGGTTTGCCCCACCTCGACGCCGGGTACATCGGTGATGGCATTGAGCTGGCCAGGCGGCAGAATGCCCACCGTGATGCCCAGCGCGCGAGCGCGTTGGCGGGGGGGAGTTTGCGCAGCCAACAGCCCGCCTCCCACGAAGAAAAGGCACATCACTAGCATGCGGTTCGACATGCCGTGAATGCTACACCGTCCGGGCGCCAATTGCATCCAAGGCCGTGGAGTTTTCATCCTTCAGCACTGAACGCAGACAGCGACCGAGTCCTCCGCGGAGGAGATCGAGGTAGAGGGCCGGGAAATCCGAAGGGCGGTCTCCTGTCGTGGATCGAATTTCGCCAGACTTCGCCCCGCCATCGCCGAAGACGAGGGTCGGCACGCTCCGATTATAGCTGCCCGGAAAAATAGTACGAAGATTTTCGTTGACAATTACGAATTTGTTCGTATGATGGGTATATGGCACTCCCACGGAGCCCGCGGCCAACTGAATCGGAGCTGGGAATCCTGCGCATTCTGTGGGCGCAGGACGGGGCCACGGTGCGCGAAGTGCACGCCGCGTTGGGAACCTCCACCGGCTACACCACCGTCTTAAAGCTCATGCAGATCATGGCGGAAAAAGGTCTGGTCGAGCGCGACGAACAGCAGCGCGCCCATATTTATCGCGCCCGTCTGCCGCAGGGCGAGACCGAACGCCTTCTGGTCGGCGACCTCGTTACCCGCGCCTTCGGAGGCTCGGCGGCAAGAATGATGATGCACCTGCTCGACAGCCAGCCGCCCAGCCCGGAGGAACTCGCCGCCTTGCGCAAACTACTCGACGATCAGGAGGCGGCCAAGCGATGAATGCTTTAGGACAAGCTCTCGGCCAGGCGCTCATGACCTTGAGTTGGCAGGCCGCTCTGATCGCAATCGGCGTCGCCATCATCGAGACCATGGCCGGCCTTTCGGCGCGCGCTCGTTACCTGATGCATATCGCCGCGCTGTTTTCATTTCCGCTTCTTTTTGCCGTGGCTTTCGCCTGGCCGGCTGCCATGCCGCAGGTCGTCACACTCGCCTCGCCACCCTCGGCTTGGCTGCCCTACCTGGCTCTGGCTTGGGCGGTGGGTGTCGGCGCCATGGCGCTCTACATGGCCGGCGGCGGTTGCCTGGTCTGGAGTTTGCGCCACCGCGCGCGCCAGGATTTCGGCGTTCTCCCCGAAGCCTGGCGCGCGCGTATGGATGAACTCGCCCAGCGCCTGGGCGGAAGCTGCCGGCGCGCCCGCCTTGCCCTCTCGCACTCGATCGCGACCCCCTGTACTATCGGCTGGATTCGCCCCCTGGTTCTGTTGCCCGCGAGCGCCCTCGGTGGCCTCGCGCCCGATTCCATCGCCGCCTACCTGGACGCGCTGCTCGCCCACGAACTCGCCCACGTGCGCCGCTACGATTACCTGGTCAACCTCCTCCAGCGCGGCGTCGAGACTCTCTTCTTTTTCCATCCCGCCGTGTGGTGGCTTTCCAACCGCGCCCGCCAGGAACGCGAACACTGCTGCGACGACATCGCCGTTGCCCTGTGCGGCAGTGCCGTGAATTACGCCCGCACCCTGGTGGATTTGGCCGAAGCGCAATCCGCTCCCGTCGTGCCATCCATGGTCTGCGCCGCCAACGGCTCTCGGTTGAGTCTCCGCGTCACGCGCCTCCTGGGGCAGGGAACCGCCACTCCGCCATGGCGCGTCTGGATGCTGGCCGCCGGCCTCATGGTCGTGAGCGGCTTGCTCCTGACGCCCGTCGCGGCGCGGCCGAAACCGCGCCCGTCGGCGACAACCGCCGCGCCGGTAAAAGTTGCACAGCCTTCAACTGTTTTAGCTGTACGTCTCGCACGGCCGGCGGCCGCCTCCAAGGCGCGGCCAGCCACCGTAGCGCACGCGAAATTGACATCACCGGCAAGACCAGCGCAATCGGCGAGAGTTTCCTCCTCGCCCCCATCGGCCTACCAGCCGGTGCAACTGCGCTGGAAAATGGAAGAAAAACAACAATGCGCCCCGCCCGACTGGCAGTGGGTGCGTGTCGTCTCACCCGATGGCGAAGTGTGGATGGTATTTGAACCGGTCACGCACTGCGAATTGGTGCTGATCACCTGACAACCCTCAACTGAATTGGCAAAAGGAGCATACCAATGAATGCGAAAACCCGAAGTGTGTCTGTCGTAACCAGTTGCCTCGCCGCTTGCGGATTGGGCGTGGCGCTGATGGCCTCGAGCGGCCCCGCCGCCCGCAGTGTTATGTCCAGCAACATGGCCCCCTTCACCGACGCCGCCGTGGCGCCGCTGCTGGCGCTTGATCGCGCCACCGAAGCGGTGGCCGAACGTATCACCCCGGCCGTCGTTAATATCCAGGTCGTCGGCCATTCCTCCCCCAGCATCTCCCAGCAGCAGGAACAGATTCCCGAGCCCTTCCAGCAGTTCTTCAACCAGTTCCAGGGTCCCCAATTCGAAATGCCTCGCCAGCCGCAGGTCTTTGAAGCGCTCGGCACCGGCGTGATCGTTTCCCCGGATGGCTACATCGTCACCAACAACCATGTCGTCGATGGCGCCAACCAGGTCGAGGTCACCCTTAACGACCGTCGCCGCTTCACCGCCAAGGTGATCGGCACCGACAAGCCGACCGACCTCGCCGTCATAAAGATCAACGCCAGTGGCCTGACCAGCGCCGCATTCGGCGACTCCAGCCTGCTCAAACCTGGCGAAACCGTGCTCGCCATCGGCGATCCGATGGGCATGGACTTCTCCGTAACCCGCGGCATCGTCAGCGCCGTCAACCGTTCCCGTACTCTCTCCGACGGCCCCGACGCCCGCGGCGCCTTCATTCAAACCGACGCTCCCATCAACCATGGCAACTCCGGCGGACCGCTGGTCAACGCCCGCGGCGAAGTTGTGGGCATCAACACCGAAATCCTCTCCAGCTCCGGCGCCTCGGCCGGCATCGGCTTCGCCATCCCCAGCGATCTCGTCCAACCCACCGCGGCCTCGCTGATCAAGAACGGCAAGGTGGTGCGCGGCTACCTGGGTGTCGAAGTCTCCGACCTGACCCCCGACGTTGCCGACTCCCTGAACGAAACCGGGGTCAAGGGCGCTTTGGTCAACCAGGTTAACTCCGGCAGCCCGGCGTTGGCAGCCGGCCTCAAGCCCTACGACGTCATCACCCGCTTCAACGGCCACCCCATCGCCGGCAGCAGCGAACTGCAAACCCTCGCTGGCGCCGTCGCCCCCGGTGAAACAGCCTCGGTCGAAGTGCTCCGCCACGGCCAGCCGAAAACCATCTCGGTCACCTTGGGCGATGCCGCTTCCGCCAGCGGCCAGCCGGTCTCGGCCGACGCTTCGAATGAATCCAGCACGCCCAAGCTCGGCATGCAGGTGACCCCCACCGATCCCAATAGCGACGTCGCCGGTTTGCGGGTTCAATCCGTGACTCCGGGCAGCCCCGCCATGGTGGCCGGCATCGGTCGCGACGACATCATCGAGCAGGTGAATGAGCATCCCGTGACCACGGTCGCCGAACTGCAACACCAGCTCGCCATGGCGCCCAAAGGCAAGGACCTTCTGCTGTTGGTCCATAGCCATGCCGGCGACGCCATCGTTCCCGTCCCGCCCGCGAGCGAATCGCACTAGCTAGCGGGCCACACAACGGCCCCCGCCACAATAAATGCAACCTTTTTCCCGGCCTTCGGTATTAGCATCCGAGGGCCGGTTTTTTATGCTCCTGCTGCAAGACATCCGCTACGCCATTCGCCAACTTCGTCTGGCGCCGCTATTCGCCCTGACCGCCATATTTACCCTTGCCTTGGGCATTGGCGCTAACACCGCGATTTTCACCCTTGCCCATGCCGTCCTCTTGCGTTCGCTTCCGGTCGAAAACCCGTCCGCGCTCTACCGCGTGGGCGATACCGACGACTGTTGCGTCAATGGAGGTTTCGTCGGCGACAACGGGGACTTTGACATCTTCTCCTACGATCTCTATCGGCATCTCCAGCAAGCCGCGCCCGAGTTCACCCAACTGGCGGCCATGCAATCGGGCTTAGGTCCGGTTCCGGTGCGCCGTGGCACGGCGCTCGCCGCCTCGCTTCCGATGGAACTCGTCAGCGGCAATTACTTTTCGACCCTCGGCGTCCGCGCCTTTGCCGGGCGCATGCTCACGCCCGACGACGACCGCCCCGGAGCCCCACCCGTCGCCGTCGTTAGCTACGACTCCTGGCAGAACGATTTCTCGAGTGACCGCGGCTTGATCGGCCAGACGGTTGACATCCACTCCCAACCCATGACGATTGTCGGCATCGCGCCGTCGGGTTTTTACGGCGACCGCGTCGCCGCCCGCCCACCGCACTTTTGGCTCCCGCTCGCCGCCCAACCCGCCGTTTCGGGTGAGCCGCTGAACCAGTCGCTGCTCAGTCTCCCCGACGCCCACTGGCTTTATTTGATCGGCCGCTTGCGTCCGGACGCCAACCCCGCTGTCGTCCAAACCAAGTTATCGGTCGCGCTGCGCCAGTGGCTCTCCAGTCGCTCACGCTACACCGACAATGGCGGCGCGGCCCTGATTCCCAAACAGCATGTGGTCGTAGTCTCGGCCGCGCGCGGCATCCAGAATCTGCAGCAGGAAACCGGCCAGGGTCTGAAATTGCTTCTGTGGCTCGCCGCCGTGGTGCTGCTCATCGCCTGCGCCAATATCGCCAACATGCTCTTAGCCCGCGGCACCGCCCGCCGCAAGGACGTCGCCCTGCGCATGGCGTTAGGCGAGAGCCGCCGCCGCCTGTTGCGTCGCGTCATTACCGAAAGCGCCGTTCTCGGTTGCGCCGGCGGTTTGGCCGGGTTGCTCGTCGCCTACCTCGGCGCGCGCACCATCATCGCCTTGGCCTTCCCGCGAGCGGTGGACATGCCCGTCGCCGCATCCCCCGACTGGGTCGTGCTCGCCTTCGCCTTTGCCGTCTCTCTCCTCACCGGTGTGCTCTTTGGCCTCGCCCCCGCCTGGGCGGCGCTCCACACCCAGCCCGCCGACGTGCTGAGAGGCGTCGGGCGCTCGACCGGCGGCGGCGATCGCGCCTCGATCTCGCAAAGCGCGCTGGTGGTCTTTCAGATCGCCTTGTCGCTGGTGCTGATCACCGGCGCCCTGCTCACTAGCCGCTCACTCGCCAATCTCCAGAATCAGTCGTATGGTCTCGATACCGCGCACCGCTACGTGTTGCACTATGACGTCGCCGGCGCCGGCTACACCGTGCCCAAGCTCGACGCCCTCTACCGTTCGCTCGAGACCAGCTTCTCGAGCCTGCCCGGCGTAGCCCACGTCGGCATGGGCATGTACTCGCCGCTCGAGGGTGATAACTGGGGCGAATGCGTGATTCAGGAAGGCCACTCCCAGCCTGGTCCCAACCAACCCTGCGGTTCGAGCTGGATCCGCGTTACGCCCGGCTACCTCGCCTCGATCGGCGTGCCCATGGTCTCCGGGCGCGATTTCAATCAAGAAGATACTGCGACTGCGCCCCAGGTGGCGCTCGTCAACCAGGCCTTCGTCAAAAAATTCTATCCCGGCGAAAATCCCATTGGCCGCCGCTTCGGGCTGAATGACGTCAAGTACTCCTCTGCCTTCACCATCGTCGGCGTCTTCAGAGACTTCCAGTGGCAAAACCCGCGCGGCGCCGTCCGAGCCATGTTCCTCCGTCCGGCCACCCAGCATTTCGCCTATCAAGGAGCCAGCATGAAACAGGTCGAGGATGCATCCATGTTCCTCAATGCCATGGTGATTGATTTCGACCACGTTCCCCCGTCCCCCGCCACCGTTCTGCGCCGCACATTGCGCTCTGTCGATCCCAATCTCATCGTCGGCGACCTGCGCACGTTTTCCGACCAGGTATCCCACAACTTTGACCAGGATCGTCTTCTGGCCGGCCTGAGTGGACTATTCGCCCTCCTCGCCTTGATCCTTGCTTCGGTTGGACTCTACGGTGTGACTGTGTACCTCGTGGCCTGCCGCACCTCGGAAATCGGCGTACGCTCGGCGCTCGGGGCCTCGCGTGCGCAAATCATTTCTCTCATCCTGCGTCGTGTCGGCTGCCAGACTGGGCTGGGCCTCGCCGTCGGCATCCCGGCGGCGCTCGGCGGCGTGCGCCTGCTGGGCAGCCAGGTCTATGGCGTCAGCGGATACGATCCCCGCTACCTCGCCGCTGCGGCGCTGGTGCTCGTCGTGTGCGCCGCACTCGCTGGCTTCTTGCCCGCCCGCCGCGCCGCCGCCATTGACCCCGCCCGCACCCTGCGCGCCGAGTAGCGTACAACCTCGACTCGCGTGCCTGGCTCTCAAAGAGCAGACCACCTGCCTAATCGCTTGCCATGGCACTGCTCACCGAACGCCGGACGCAATGGCGCTCGCGTCGTCGCTGGCCTCGCCACTTCTCCCCCTCGGTCAAACGTGCCCTGGGGCTGAGCCTGGTCACCGGCGCCGCCGACGATGACCCCTCCGCCATCGGCACCTATACCACCGTAGGCGCTCGCCTGGGCTGGTCCGCCTTGTGGATGGCCCCGGCCCTGGTGCCGATGATGGCCGTCATCGTTTATCTCGCGGCCAAGCTCGGCCAGGTCACCGGTCAGGGTCTCGGCGCCATCGTCCGCGACCACTGCCCCCGCATCGTGCTCTACGGCATCATGACCGCGGTCGTTTGCGGCAACACCATCGAAGCCGCCGCCGACCTGGGCGGCCTCGGCGCCGCCACCAACTTGCTGCTGCCCATTCCCCTGGGCTGGCTCGTGGTCGGCTTTGCTGCCGCCGTCCTCGCCATCCAAATGGCCGGCTCCTATGTCTGGATGCGTTCCATCTTTCGCTGGCTCGCCATGGCACTGCTCGCCTATATCGGCGCCGCCCTGCTGGCCCGTCCCGACCTGGCCCAGACCGTGCGCGGTACTCTCCTCCCCCATCTGCGCTGGGATCACGATTCCTTGCTGTTGCTGGTGGCGGTGATCGGAACTTCGCTCTCGCCCTATCTACGTTTGGCAGGCCAGCCAGGAGGTGGAAGAACACGCCGCCAAGGGCCTGCGAAGAAGGGAAGACCGCGCCCAGGCCACCGCCCGCGATCTGCGCTTTACCGCCTGGGACGTGATCCTGGGCATGGTGTTTTCCAATCTGGTGATGTACTTCATCATTTTGGCGGCTGCCGCCACGCTGTTTCGCCACGGCATCGGCAATCTCACCACCGCGGCCGAGGTGGCCCGCGCCCTGCGCCCGCTGGCCGGCCACGCTGCCGGCGCTCTTTTCGCGTTGGGCGTTATCGGGGTTGGCGTTCTCGCGCTGCCGGTCATGTCGGCCGGTGCCGCCTACATGGTGTGTGACGCCATGGGATGGAAGAACGGATTGGGCTCAAGCCCGCAACACGCCCCCCAGTTTTATGCCGTCGTCACCACCGTCATGGTGGCCGCCGCCGCCTTGAACTTCATCGGTATCAACCCCATCCACGCACTTATCGCCGCCGGCGTGGTCCAGGGACTGCTCGCCCCCGCCCTCATGCTTCTGATCATGCTCCTCACCCGGCGGCGCGAAGTGATGGGTTCGTTCACCAACTCAAAGGCGGTGAATATCCTGGGCTGGCTCACTACCGTCCTCGCCACCTCGGCCGCGGTGGCGCTGATCCTGGGCTGACTATTCGTAGCGCAAGGCATCGACCGGGTCGAGCTTCGCCGCCTTGATCGCCGGGAACAGCCCGAAGAAAACCCCGATCGCCACCGAGATCCCAAAGCCCATACCCACCGCCCACAACGGCACCGAGCTGGGCAGCGAGGGAATGGCGAACTTGATCAGCTCGCTGATCAGCCATCCGCCGATAATACCCAGTACGCCTCCAATGCCGGTGAGAAACACCGCCTCCGCCAAAAACTGCTGCGTGATGTCGGCGCGTCGCGCCCCGATCGCCTTGCGAATCCCGATTTCTCTGGTGCGCTCGGTCACGGAGACCAGCATGATGTTCATCACGCCCACGCCGCCGATCAGCATCCCGATCGAGGCGATGGCGACAATCACCAGCGCCACCTGTCCGGTGATGTCGTGGAACTGGCCGATGATACTTTCCGCCGTTGCCATGCCGAACGAATCCGGCGCGTCCCACTTGTCCCGCCGTGAACGCCGGAGCGCCACCCGGATCTGATCCTCGGCGATGCTCAGCATGCCCGGGCGCGCCAGGGCTTCGATCGAGTGCTCCTGCGAGGCGGGGAAGAGTTTCTCAAACGTATGGTACGGAATGCGGGCGCTCAAATCCTGGGTGCTGGCGCCCGCCGATTTGCGCGGCGCGAAAACGCCGATCAACCGGAACGTCGTGCCGCTGATGGTGAACGTCTGTCCGATCGGATCCTCGGTGGGGAAGAGCGCATCCGACACCGAGTGCCCCACCACAATCACGTTCTCGCGGTGGTCGTTTTCGGTCTCGGTGAAATACCGTCCCTCGGCGATCGCCTGATTGGTGGCCTCGGGAAAATTCGGCTCCGTGCCTGAAAACGTCAATCCATCCACTTCGTGACCGCGCGAGCGCGCGTTGGCGCTGTTGGCGCCCGGCGGCCCGAAGCTGCCCGAGGCCATCACCTGCGCGCTGATCGCCGCGCAGGCGCCGCACTCCGACCGCACCGCAGCGATGTCCAGATCGCTCAGCGGCTTTCGCATGCGCTCCTCGCGCGTCAGCCGGCCAATGTGAATGCCGGGCGCGAATTTGTAAACGAAAACCGTGTTGGTCCCAAAGCTCTCGAGCTGATCGACCACTGTCTTGTTCATCCCGGTCAGGATGCTGCCAATCGCCATCAGCGTCACCGTACCCACGAACACGCCGAGAATCGTCAGCGCCGAGCGCAGCTTGTGGCTCCGCACCGTGTCGTAAGCGAGCGTCAGATTTTCGCCCAGTGCGCTCGCCATGGCTAAGTCTCCGACCTCAACGCCGTGATCGGTTCCAGCTTCGCCGCCTTTTGCGCCGGGTAAATACCGAAGAACAACCCCACCGCTGTCGATATGCCCAAGGCTGTGAGCACCGCCCCCCAGGGCAGCGAGAACGGCAGCGGCGTAATCTGCCCGGCGAGCAGCGTAAAGGCCCACGCCAGCGCCACTCCCAACAGTCCTCCCACCGTCGAGAGCACCGCCGCCTCCACCAGAAATTGCGACAAAATGTCTTTCCGCTTCGCCCCCAGCGCCTTGCGAATGCCCACCTCGCGCGTCCGCTCCGTCACCGCCGCCAGCATGATGTTCATGATCACAATCCCGCCCACCACCAGGAATACGAAAGCCACCCCGATCATCACCGCCGCGATCACCCCCGTCAGTTGGTGGAACAGCGCCATGAGCGAGTCGGCGCCGATCAGCCCGAACGTGTCCGGATCGGAGTAGTGCAGATGCCGCACGCTGCGCATCAGCATGCGAACTTCGTCGCTCAAAGCCGGCAGAGCCAGCGCCGACGACGCCTGCACGTCCACGTCGACCGAATCCTTGGTGCCGTAAATGTCGCGATACACCCCGATCGGAATGATCACGAAACTATCCTGCGACTGGCCGAATACGTTGCCCTGCACCGTGGCCTCGCCGATCACCTGATAATCGTGGCCGTCGATATTTAGTGTCTGGCCAATGGGGTCGAGGGAGGGGAAGAGCTGGTTGGCCACGTCGGGCCCGATGAAGGCGACGTTGTTGCCGCGCGATACATCGCTCGGACTGAGAAATCTCCCGGCGGCGACATCGTAGACGGCGAGCGCGATGGCGTTGGCGGTGTCGCCCTCGACCCGCACGTCGGTCATGTTGTGGTTGCCCGCCTTGAGGTTGGTGCCGGTGCCGCGGCTCGAGCTGGCGACGACGTTCTTGGCCAGCCGCGAGTGGTCGCGCAGGTAATCGTACTCGCTCAGCGTGATTGGCTTGTTGCGCTTCTGCGCCTCCCGGAATAGCTTCTGGTCGGTCATCTCCTCCAGGCTGAACTGGCTGACCGAGATGGCGTTCGATCCCAAATGCGCGATCTTGTCGCCAACGTACCCGTTGACCCCCTGCACCAGCGACACCACCGCCACCAGCGTCCAGATCGAAACAATAATGCCCAGCAGCGTCAGAAAGCTGCGCAGCTTATGCGACCACAACGTGTCCAGCGCGACGAAGATGGATTCCTTGAGATGCAATCAAACTTTCGCTTCGCGACCGCGCGCCGTGGGCTCGTCCCGCGCCACCTGGCCGTCGCGAATGTATATGACCCGGTGCGCGAACTCGGCGATATCCGGCTCATGAGTGACCAGCACCACCGTGTTGCCCTGCGTCCAGAGCCGGTCCATCAGCCCCATAATTTCATTCGAGGTGGTCGAGTCCAAATTGCCGGTCGGTTCGTCCGCCAACAGGATCGAAGGATTGTTGATCAAGGCCCGCGCAATGGCGACCCGTTGCCGCTGCCCGCCCGAGAGTTCGTTGGGACGATGGTCCTTGCGGTCCACCAGGTCCACCTTTTTCAGCGCCTCCAGCGCCCGCGCGCTGCGCTGCGCCGCCTCCACCCCGGCGTAAATCAGCGGCAGTTCCACGTTGTGCAGCGCCGTCGCCCGCGCCAGCAGGTTGAAGGTCTGGAACACAAAGCCGATTTCGTGGTTGCGGATGTGCGCCAGAGCATCGTCATCCAACTCGCTGACCAACTGATGGTTCAGCCAGTACTGCCCCTTGCTCGGCGAATCGAGGCAGCCGATCAGGTTCATCAGCGTCGACTTGCCTGACCCGCTGGGTCCCATGATGGCGACATACTCGTTGCGCTTGATCTCGATCGAGACGCCCCGCAGCGCCGCCACCTGCTCCGTCCCCATCTGGTAGATCTTCCACAGATCCACGGTCTGGATGACCACGTCGGTGGCGGGCTTGGCGGGCGGCACGGTTCCCAACGGCGAGGTGACGGTGGCCATAATGACTCCGAGTCTAGTTTGACGCCGGAGGCGTGCTCGCGGCGAGCGCGCCGGCCGAATTATCAATCTTTATTTTTGCGTGGTTGACCAGCGTCCGCAGCGCCGTATACGGGCCGGTGATGATCTCCTGCCCCGCCTTCACGCCGCTCAGAACCTGTACATGATCCACCCCGGTAATGCCGGTGGTGGCGGGCACGAACTCCGCTGTCATGGTTTGCGGGTTGACCACGAATACCCCCTGCACCGGGGTTTCTTTCGTCGCCCCCGCCGCCGGTGCCGCCATGGCGGCTTCGGCCGCCGCCTGCGCCGCCGCTGTCGGCGCCACATTGATCTGGCTGGGCACGCGCTCGACCACCGCCTGCAGCGGAATGCTGATCGCCTGGGCGACCGTCGCGGTCGTGATCTGCGCCGTGCAGCTCAGCCCCGGCCGTATGTCCGGCGGCGGCTGATCGAGCTGCACCACAACTTTGAAATCCTTGGCTTGCTGCGCGTCCGAACCGCTCGAGCTGGTCGCCGCCGCGCCGGTCGAGCGCAAGATCGCCGTGTCGCCGACCTCGGTCACGCGCCCGGGGAATTTCTGATCGCCAAACGCGTCGATCGTCATCACCGCCGGCTGCCCCACCTTGACGTTGGCGATATCGGTTTCATCCACCTGTACCTCGGCCGTCACCACCGACATGTCCGCCACCCGCATCAACACGCTGCCCGGCGAGTTCTGAATGCCCATGACCACGGTGTCGCCGACGTGTACCGGCATGTACGTCACAATCCCGGTCAGCGGACTTGTAAACTCGGTCCGGTCCAGCGCGTCGGTTGCCGACTTGAGCTGCGCCTCCGCCTGGCTGATGCCCGCCTCCAGGCTCGCCACCTGCGCCTGCGTCTGCTTCAGCGAGGCTTGTGAAACCTGCAATTGCGCTTCGGCGGTCTTGTACGCCGCCTGCTTGGTCTCGTAGTCCGAGCGGGCGATCAGCTTGTCCTCGAACAGCGCCTGCGTGCGCCGCCAATCCTGCGTCACCTGCGCCAGCTGCGCGGTGTCCCGCTCCACATTGGCCTGGGCCGTGCCCAGCGCCGCCTGCTGCGCCGCCAGATTCGCCTGGCTGGTCTTGAGCCCGGCCTGCATGCCGCTCACGCTCGCCGCCTGCTGCACGTTCCACAACTTGGCCAGCAGTTGGCCCGCCTTCACGTGATCGCCTTCCTTTACGTAAAGATCGGTAATCTGGCCCACGTTGTTGGGGCTGATATCGGCGTAGGTCTTGGGCGTGATTTCGCCCGAGGCGGTGACGATCGAAATCAAGCCCTGATCCAGCGCCCGTGCCGTCTGCACCGTCGTCTTATCCTTGCCCTGCTGGTTGAGGGAAACTGCAACCACGCCGCCCAACAGGAGGATGATGGCGAAAAAGATCAATAATTTTTTTCCGGTGCTCATAAATTCAATCTTTCCAGCTTACTACTCAACGCTGCCAGAGCGGATTTTGTGACTACGCAATTCAGCTTCCAAATGTTCCCCGCGCGCCCGCTCTCGGCCCCATCCAATCGACTTGACCCGCGTCCGACTTGAGGTTAGCATTAGCACTAGAGTAACAATTAGGGCGGGAGCCCCCAATTCTGCCTATGCGCCTTGGCAACGGTTTCGGTGTGGGTGTGCTGGTTCTGGCTGGCAATTTGACGCTGCTTGCGCAGACGCCTCCGGCGCCTGCCACCAAGCCTCCCGCGACACAGTCGGCCACGCCTGGTCAACAAACCCAGGCGGCCCCGCCGCCCCAGCACGCGCTCAGCGCCAAGCAGCGCCGCGCCCAGCAAAAGGCGCTCGAAAAAGAGCTCAACCCCGAAGACAAAAAGTGGCTCAATGAGGACGTCGCCTATATCATCAGCGACGAGGAGCGCCAGAGCTTCCTCCAGCTCACCAACGAGGACGAACGCGAAGCCTTCATCGAGGCCTTCTGGCAGCGCCGCAATCCCGACCCGGAATCCTCCTTCAACCAGTACAAGGAGGACTACTACCAGCGCTTTGCTTACGCCAACCAGCACTTTGCCGCCGGCGTTCCCGGCTGGAAGACTGACCGCGGGCGCATCTATATCACCTGGGGCAAGCCCGACGAGCAGGATAACCATGACGCCGGCGGCGCCTACGACCGCCCCATCGAGGAAGGCGGCGGTTCCACCTCCACCTACCCCTTCGAGGATTGGACCTACAACTACCTCGAGGGCATCGGCAGCGATATCCATCTCGAGTTCGTCGACACCTGCCAGTGCGGCGAGTTCCACCTCACCACCGATCCCGGCGAGAAGGACGCCCTCCTCCACGTCCCCGGCGCCGGCCTGACCATCGGCGAAGCCATGGGCACCGCCAATAAGGACGATCGCTTCAAGCAGGCCAACGGCACCACGCTCGGCACCGACGCCTACCTGCCCGAGTCCCAAAACGAGTTCAACCGCCTCGACACTTACGCCAAGATCTTTGCCCCGCCCAAGGTGAAGTTCTCCGACCTCAGCGAGATCATCGATCACAACATTAACTACAGCCTGCTCCCCTTCCAGTTCCGCACCGACTTCGTCAAGATTACCGACGACACCGTGCTCGTGCCCATCACCATCTCGGTCGCCGAGCGCAACATGACCATGAAGCAGTCCAACGATGTGGACCAGGCCAAGATTGAGGTCTCCGGTCGCATCTCGACCATCACTGGCAAAATCGTCGATCGCTGGGAAAATGAGCTCGACCAGAACATACCCGCCGAACTGCTCAGCGATTCCGCTTCCAAGAGCAGCCGCTACTGGCACGGCGCCCTGCTCAAGCCTGGGCGCTACAAAGTCAACCTGGTTCTCAAGGACGCCAACGCGCCCGACAAACTGGGCACCAAAGAGTACGCCATTACCGTTCCTCAATATAAGGACGACCAGCTCGCCTCCTCCAGCATCATCCTCGCCGACGATATCTCCAAGGTCCCAGCCAAAAACGTCGGCTCCGGCCAATTCGTCCTCGGCGACACCAAGGTCATGCCGGTTATGGGCGGCCTTGGTTCGCCGGCCGTCTTTAAGCAGTCGGGTTCGCTCGGCATCTGGATGCAGATCTACAACCTCCAGACCGATAAAATCACCCACAAGCCCTCGGCCACCATCAACTACAACATCGAAAACCTCGCCACCCTGAAATCGGTGCTCGATCATACCGAGGATTCCGCCGATATTGCCAACGCCGCCGATGAGCTGACCATCGAAAAAACCTTGCCCCTGGCCAGCCTGCCCCCCTCCACGTACCGGCTGACCATCACCATCACCGACAAACTTTCCACCCAAAAAATCACCCCGCAAACGAGTTTCATCATCTTGCAGTAAACTGATAGCAACCGGACTCCCCCATGGCCATGCGCTCCTATCGCGGAATCGCACTTCTCGCCTTCGTGGGGCTGGCTTGTGTTGGTTCACTCCCGGCGCAAAGCGCACCGCAAAAAACATCTTCCAAACCGGCCGCCGCCACCGGTACCTTGCTTGGCTTGGTGACCGACGCCGGCGGTCAGCCCCAATCCGGGGCGGTTGTGCTGGTCCGCGCCGAAGGGTTGCGCAGCGGCGCCTCGAGCGCGCGCCTGCTCACCAGCGCCGATGGGTTGTTCCGGCTTACCGGCCTTGCACCCGGTGCCTACTACGTCGAGGTCGGCAAGGGCGCCCGCGTCGCCGAGCGTCGGCGCGTCGTGGTGCAGGCCTCCGAACGCGCGCTACTGTTGGTGAATTTGCCCCAGCTTCTCGCCGGGGCTCAATTCGGTCCCCCGCCTGGTCGCGCCAACGATCAGGCCTTTGACTGGGCGCTGCGCCAAGCCACCGTCTGGAAGCCGATTTTGCGCTTGGATGACGGCTCCGGCAATGGCGCAACCGACACCGGGGCTTCCGGCAATGCAACCCCGGTTGCCGGCTATGTCGCCCTCACCGCCGGCGGGGGCGCTAATGCCTTCGACACCCCCTCGCTGGCCACCGCTTTCCGCGTGGACACCTCCATCATCGGCGGCGCCAGAGTGGCCATCACCGGTGATGTCGGCACCAACGGCGCCGGCGGCGGCGGTGATACCCGACTCCAGGCCACCTTCAGCCACACCGACCCCTCCAACCCCAGCCGCATCTCCATCGCCGTGCGCCAGCTCAGCATCGGCGGCGGACTGCCTGACAGTGGCAGCCTCGGCCTGGCGGCCGCTCTGCCCTCGCTCCGCGTCGTCTCGTTGAACTACGCCGATGGCTTCTCGCTCGGCGACCGCCTCCGCCTGCAGTACGGCGCCATGGTCAACGCCGTCAGCATGACCGACACGGTGGCAACCTTCGACCCCTATTTCCGCGCCCTGTTCGAACTCGGCTCCCACGCCCAACTCGAGTACCGCGCCGTCTCGGCGGTTCCGCCCATCCACTTCTATCGCGACTACGCCGACATGCCCGACCCTACCCCACAGGTCAGCTTGAGCAATACGCCCGCAACCGTTGGTGGTCGCGCCACCCAGCGCGCCCGCCTGGAGCGCGCCCGCCACCAGGAATTCGCCTACACCGATAACTTCGACCCCAACGATACCCTCTCCGCCGCTGCCTTTGACGAACACTTCAACCGCGCCGCCATCAACGGCGCAGAGGCCGACGGCGCCGAAATCACCAACCAGGAGCTGCTGCCTGACCTGCTCAACGATATGTTCCTGGCCAATGGCGGCAATTACGGCGGCTGGGGCTACCGCATCAATTACGAGCACAAATTCGGCGACGACTTCAGCGCCGACCTGGGCTTCAGCGATGGCACCGCCCTCGCCCCCACGAGCGATCACTTCGGCCAATACGGTCTCGACAGCATCCTGACCAACGTCCGTGCCCATGCCGTCACCGCCAAGCTGAGCGGCGTGACGCCCCTCACCCATACCCGCATCACCTGTAGTTATCGCGCTCTCAGCCGGGCGCTGGCCACCGGACTCGATCTCTACGACGATGGCCCCGGCCAGAGCGATGGCTATGCCAACATCTACGTGCGCCAGCCGCTCCCCGGCCACTTGCAGGCGCTGGTGGAGATTCATAACCTTCTGGCCCAGGGCTACCTCCCCCTCATGGGGAGCGACGGCCACACTCTTTACTTGGTGCAGTCGGCGCGCTCGCTCCGCGGAGGCTTTACTTTCAGCTTCTAAGCAACCAGACCCATGCGCTTCCGCTTCCGCACTATCGCGCTGGGTCTGATCACTGCGACGCTCTGTGTCCTGGCGCTGGTCAACGTCCGCCAGTTAGCCATCTATCGCCAGCCCACCGACGCCATGCTCTGGCAGCGCACCACCGCCGGCCTTCAGGCCGTCGCCCGCGATGCCAATACCCTCACTCCGGTCGCCGTCGGTGACCGTCTCCTCGCCATCAATGGCGATCCGGTTGCCACGCCCGAGGATGTCGCCCGCGCCCTCGCCTCCACCGGCATCGGCAATCCCATCGAGTACGACATTGTTCGCGGCGCCCGTGCCAGGGTGATGCGTTTCGCTGTCCAGCCTACCCACCCCCCCCTGCGCCGCTACGCCTTCCTCGAACTGGTCGGCCTCTGCTATCTGGCGATCGGACTGTTCGTGCTCTACCGCCGCCAGCGTGCGCCCCAGGCCCTGCGCTTTTACCTTTTCTGCCTGGCCTCCTTCGCTCTCTACTGTTTCCACTTCACCGCCAAACTCAACCTCTTTGATCACACTGTCTTCTGGATTAACGAAGCCGGCCTCCTGCTCGCTCCCACATTCCTGCTCGCCTATGCCCTGCGCTTCCGCGGCGCGCCGCAGACCCGCCTCCCCGAGCGCAGCGAAGCGGTGTCGAAGTTTTTCCTCACCCTGCTGTATTTGCCCGCCATCCTCATCGGCCTGACTGAGATTGCCCTGGCCTCCGGCGCCCTCTGGGTTCCGGCCACCTTGAGCGCCGTGCAGGATCTGCTGGATCGCGCCAGCTACACCCTCTTCGCTGCCTACTTCATCGCCGCCGCGGCCAGTTTCCGCTGGAAAGCGCTTAAGCCCGGGACCAGCTTCGCCGTCCGCAAACAGGCCCGCTGCATGGCGTGGGGCACCGCCCTCGCGGTCGGGCCTTTCCTGGTCTTCTACATCGCGCCCTTCTTGTGGGGCATCGATCTGCCGCCCTACGCCAACCTATCGGTTCTTTCCTTGGCCTTGGTCCCCATCGCCTTTGGATACGCCATCTGGCGCCATCACCTGCTCGAAGCCGAGGTCGTGCTGCGCCGCGGCGTCGTCTATACCCTGGCCACCGCCGTTGTGGTCGCCGTCTATCTGGGCACGGTGGCGCTGGCCGGAGCCGTGATGCAGTCCCGTTTGCCCGCTTGGGGTTGGGCGGGCTGGCTGTTTGCCATTTTGGTCACCGCCTTACTCTTCGAGCCCTTGAAGCAGTGGCTGCAGGAGCGCGTTGACCGCATGTTCTACCGCGAACGCTACGACTTCCGCCGCACCTTGATCGAATTTGGCCGCCAGATGAACGCGCAACCCGAACTCGACCCACTGCTCGACTTGGTCCTCGAGCGCCTGGTTCAGACCCTCTCGCTCGACCGCGCTGCCATCTTCCTGCCTCAGGAGGGTACCCGCCAATTTTCGGTCGCCCGCATGGCGCCGGTCGAGGCTTCGACCCCGGCGCTGGATCTCAACTTCCTCGGCCGCATCGGTGCCGAACGCGAATTTTTCGAGTACCCTCATGGCGCCGCCCGCTCCCTCGAGCTGCACTATTTCGTACCGTGTCGTTTGCAATCGGCTACCGTCGCCGTTTTTGGACTGGGCAAAACCCGCCAAGGCGAGTTCTTGACCAGCGACGATCTTGAGTTGGTTGATACCCTCGCCGCCTACTTTGCCATAGCCCTGGAAAACGCCCGCCTCTATGCCACCCTGCAGCAGAAAGCCCAGCAGTATGAGCGCCTCAAGGACTTCAACGAGAACATCGTCGAAAGCATCCAGGTGGGCGTAATCGCGGTCAATCTCGAGGGCCGTGTCGAGAGCTGGAACGCCCGCATGGAGGCGATCACCGGACGTCCTCGCGCCGCCGCCTTGGGTCAGCCCGTTGCCGCCATCCTGGGCGAGGCCTTCGCCCGCGAATTCGCCCTCTCCTCCGGCGCCGGCGGCGTCCATAGTCTGCCCAAGTTCCGCATGAACGCAGCCGGCGGCGAGCGCATCTTCAATCTCGCCATTGCGCCCCTCGTTACCGCCCGCTATCAGCGCGTCGGCCAAATCGTGCTGCTCAGCGATGTCACCTCCGAAGTCGAGATGGAGGCCGCCCTTAGCCAGGCCGACCGTCTGCGCTCGGTGGGCCTGCTCGCCGCCGGCGTCGCCCACGAGGTCAATACCCCCCTCGCCGTCATCTCCAGCTATACCCAGATGCTTGCCAAGCAAACCCCCGAGGGCGACCCCCGGGCGCCGGTGCTCGATACCATCACCCGTCAGACGTTTCGCGCTTCCGAGATTATCTCCAACCTGCTGAATTTCAGCCGTACCGGCAGCGCCGCTTTCCGCAAAGTCGAGATCAATGCCATTGTGCGCGACACGCTCAGCCTGGTCGAGCACCCGCTGCGCAGCGCCGCCGTGCATGTCATCTCCGCGCTCCATCCCAATCCGGTCGAGGTTTACGGCGACGCCGGAAAACTGCAACAGGTGTTCCTCAATCTGATCCTCAACGCGCGCGACGCCATGCCCCACGGCGGCACTCTGCGTTTCTCCACCGGCTGCGACGGCGATCATGCCTGGGTTGAAGTGGCCGACACCGGCGACGGCATCGCCGACGAGCATCTGCCCCGCCTCTTTGATCCCTTTTTTACCACCAAGGCCGGCCCGCGTCGCGCCGGTTCCCATCTCGAAACCAACGCCACCGCGGCCTCGCTCAGTACCGGCACTGGCCTCGGCTTGGCCGTGACCTACGGCATTATTCAGGAGCACCGGGGTACGATTCGCGTGCATAGCCAGGTCGCGCTCGGCGCCGAGTTCAGAATTGAACTGCCGCTCTATGCTCCCGCCCCTCATTCGACCTCCTCCCCGGCGCTCGTGGAGGCGGTCTAGTCCGCCGCACTTGTCATCGTGACCACCGCCGTCGAACCTGTTTCCGCTCTCGCCGCGATCGCCGCCCGTGTGCTCATCGTTGACGACGAGGCCGCCATCCGCGAAAGCCTTGAAACCCTGCTGCGCATGGAGTCCTTCGATGTCGTCGCGGCCAATGATGCCGATGCCGGCTGGGAGGTGTTCCACAGCTCCGTCTTCGACCTCGTGCTGCTCGATGTCGCCTTGCCCGGCGGCAGCGGCGTTGACTTCCTCCGCCGCCTGCGTGAGGTCTCCTCAACCCCGGTGATCATGATCTCCGCCTACGCCACCGTTGAAATGGCGGTCACCGCCATGCAGGCCGGCGCTCAGACCTTCCTGCAGAAACCTTGGAACAACGAAAAACTCCTCGCCGACGTGCGCTCGGCCATCGCCAATGCCCGCGTCAGCCAGGAAAACATTCAGCTCAAGCGCGCCCTCAAACAGCGCTATAGCTTCGAAAACATCGTCGGCAAGTCGGAGGCCATGCTGCGCATCTTCGACTGGATCGCCCAGGTCGCCCCCAGCCGCTCCACCGTGCTGTTGCAGGGCGAGAGCGGCACCGGCAAGGAACTAATCGCCAAGGCGCTGCACGCCCAATCCTCCCGCGACGATGCCGCGTTCGTGCCCATCAACACCGGCAGCATGCCCGCCGGCCTGCTGGAATCGACTCTCTTCGGACACGTGCGCGGCGCCTTTGCCGGCGCCGTCGCACCCAAGAAGGGCCTCTTCGAAGTAGCTCATCGCGGCACCGTGTTCCTCGACGAAATCGGCAGCATGAGCCTCGAAACCCAGGCCAAGATTCTGCGCTTCTTGCAAGATAAGAGCTTCATGCGCCTGGGCTCGACCGAAGAAGTGCAGGTCGATGTCCGGATCATCGCCGCCACCAATGTCGACCTCCAGACCCTTGTGGCGGAAGGGCGCTTCCGCGAGGATCTCTTCTACCGCTTAAACGTCCTCGCCCTTACCGTTCCACCCCTGCGTGAGCGCCGCGAGGACATCGCCCCCCTCACCACCCACTTCCTGGCGAAATATTCCGGCGAGCGTCTGCGCCAGCTCGCGCCCGAAGCCCTGCGCTGCCTGCTCGACTACGCGTGGCCCGGCAATGTTCGCGAACTCGAAAACGCCATCGAACGCGCTATCGTGCTCTCCACCGATGAGCTCATTGGTATGGATTTACTGCCTGACAGCATTACCGGCGGCCGCGCCTGGACTCCGTCCGCCGCCCCGCAATCGCTCTTCGCCCAGGTCGATGATTACGAACGCCGCTTGATTGAAGATATGCTCGCCCAGACCCATGGCCGCCAAACCGAGGCCGCCGAGCGCTTCCAGGTGCCGGTTTCGACCCTCAATCAAAAGATCAAGCGTTTCGGAATTAAAAGCAAAAAGTAGTTCGACCTACAGCGCCGGGTTCTGCAGCCGCTCCATCCGAATCATCGCCGTGCGGTAGTGGTTCGCCTGATACGCGCTGAGCTTTGTCAGCTCGCGTTCCACAAACCGGGCCCGCCACTCCATCCAATGCGCGAACCGCAGCACCTGAAAATACACCTGTATCCAAAATTCCTGCCGCAAGTACACCGCCGGCGCAATCTCGTCCAGTTTGCGGTGAATGGCCATAAAGTCGCGGATGAGTTCGACCTTCTCCGGCAAAATCCCTTCCGCGCGCAGCCGCGCCAGCTCCTTCATGTCGCAGTTGTCAATACGCACGTGCGCGAACGCCAGCACCGCGTAGCCAAATCCGAACACCGCAAAAATCAGCGCGCCCACCGACGCCCACTCGCTGTCGAAAATCATGCCGCCACCTCGAAGCGCCGTGTCAGCCCCGGCGCCATCTCCGGTTCCGGCACCCAAAGGGAATAGGCAATCAGCAGCATCCCTGCCAGGCTGGTTATTGGCACGGCATAGGTCGTGACTTCCCGGAACTGCGGCACAATCGCGGTCAGGGAATAAATGATCGCGCCGGCGCCATAGAGCAGGCTGAAGGAAAGCACCAGCCGCCGGAAGCGTACCCCCTCGACCTGAATAACATTGATGACCGCGAACAGAACGATGGCCAGCACCATCCCCAGGAACGAGAAGTTTTGTTCCAACTCCAGGCCCAGCGTGCCGGTGCTCAGCCCGCCCCGCAACATATACACGACCACCGCGCTGCAAATTGCCAGTCCCGTAAAAACCAGCAGCGCGATCGCTCGTACTCCCGGCAGGCGCAGCGATGATTTCTCAAAGGCCAGCTCTACCAGCCGGGCCAGTACAAAGAAGCCGATGACGACAACCGCCAGGTCCGCCCCAAAATAAACGTATTTGTATTCAGCCGACCTGTACCCAAACCGCAGCAGGGCGAAATGCGTTGCGCAGTCCTCGGCCAATGCCGCCAGCAGGTACCAGCGCACAAAGTACCGCACCTCGCCCAGGCCTCGTCTCCAGGTCGTGGCAATGGCAATCGTTGTCGCGGAACACACCGATAGCCAAATTGTCAGGCTCACACTCATGCGGCTAGGTTATTACCAAACCGCCCGATATGCAAGCTGCGCTTTCAGGTCTAAACTAGTCGATGGGCGGGAAGGGGTCGCCGCCGGCGTTGACACGGCCGACATAGTTTCCAGGCAGCTGGCCGTGGAAGCCCGCAACCGCGACGGTCGAGGTGCGCTGGGCATGGGTCGTCGAAGCGACCGCCATGTCGCGGACGCCAAAGGTAGCAGCCAGCAAAAACGCGGCAACCGTAACTAAACGCAGAGTATTCTTCATGATCTCTTCTCCTGTTAAACCGATCTTGAGGGTATCGATTTTGATTCCCCCAGGCGGAAATGTACTACGCGCCCATCTCCGATCGGTGCATTAGATTTTTCTTTTGTGCGCGATCGGGTGGGGATCTGGCGTAATGCTTTCGGCCAAGGTTGAATTGTTATTCAGCCGCCGCTTTTTTGTTGCTTTTTTGTCACAATTCAGTCCCGGGAAATACGCCCTCATCCGCCTACTTGGGGGGGACGAAAAGGCACCGCCAGGAGCTGCCGGGCAATCCCGGCGTAGCTTCCCACCGCGTCGAGCAATTCGCGCTTCGCCAGCCGCTCCTCCGAAGTATGGGCTACTGTGATAGAACCAGGGCCGAACAGGAGCGGCTCGCCCCACGCCTCAAGTTTCGGAATGTCGGTCGCAAATGCGACTACGCCCGTGGCAAAGCCGGGCAGCGTGCGCAGGTGAATGGGCGGTATTTCCAGCACGAAATCCGCCTCCACCAGATCTCCGGCGGCTTCGCGAATCTTCTGCCGCAGCGGCGCCGCATCCTCCACCAGCCGGATCAGCAGCTCGGCCCGCGCCTCGTCGGCCACCACATTCGGCGCTCGCCCCCCGGCAATTGTCCCAACGTTGATCGTGGTCGCACCCAGTACGTCGTTCGTCGGCAGCTCCAGCGCGTTCAGACGCGCAATCGCGGCGAGCAGCGCCTCGATGGCCGAGCGTCCCAGCTCCGGGTAGCCCGAATGCGCCGCCCGTCCCCGGGCTCGAAGATCGACGCGTAGCGCGCCCTTTGCGGCGCGAATCATGCGGCTCTCTGTAGGCTCGCCGTTGATCAGGAAACGCGATCCCGGCGCCTTCCGGTTGGCTGCAATCGCGCCCGCGCTGCTGCGCTCCTCTCCCACCACGAACAGCAGACCAATGTCGCTGATCCCTTCCGCCGCCAACTCTTGCGCCGCGAATACCTGGGCCGCGACAATCCCCTTGGCATCGCACGCCCCGCGGCCATAGATCGTTGCGGCGTCCTCACGCCAGGGCAGGTATGGCGGCACCGTATCCAGATGCGTGCTCAACACGACCTGCGGCGCGCCCCGCCGCGCGTAGACGTTGAAGCGGTCAGCCTCGACCGGCCACAGCTCGACCTCCCAGCCACCCACCGCGCGCAGGTGATCGGCGACGAAGCGCGCCGCCTCGCCCTCCTGACCCGAGGTCGAATCCAGCTCCATTAACCCGCGCAAAAAACTGAAAATCGGAAGTTGGGACATAATTCTCAAACGATGGCTGTCATCACTACTGGCACGTTTCCCGGCCCGGCCGGCAGGCTGGAGTACATCTTAAACGTAAACGAATCTGGCGCCCCCGCCACCCGCGCCGCGTTGGTCTGCCATCCCCACCCCGCCTTTGGCGGCACCATGCACACCAAAATCGTGTTTCAGGCGGCGCAGGAACTAGTCCATCAGGGATTGCCCGTGTTGCGCTTCCATTTTCGTGGTGTCGGCAAGAGCGAAGGCGCCTACGATCATGGCCATGGCGAGCGCGACGATCTGGAAGCCGCGCTCCTTTATTTGCGCAGCCTCTTTCCGCTCCCCGTCGTGCTGGCCGGCTTTTCCTTCGGCGCCACCATGGTAACCAAGGCATTGGCCGCCGCGCCCCATCCCGAAGTCGCGCAAGCCATTCTTATGGGACTACCCGTCGACCGCGGCCCCATCGCAACCGATTGGCGTTGGCATGGCCCCAAGGCTATGATCTCCGGTGATCACGACGAATATGCCGCCGTCCCCTCCCTCGAAGCCTACTTCGAGCGCCTCCCCGAACCCAAGGTTCGCCACTGGATCCAGGGCGGCGACCACTTCATCGCCGGGCATCACGCCGAATTCCGCGCCGCCCTGGCTGCGGTGGTGGCCCGCCGCTAGGTGCCGTTTCCCATGCCGAGCGCCTTCATCTTCCGGTACAGGTGCGAGCGCTCCAGTCCCAGGGCCTCCGCGGTATGGGTCATGTTGCCGGCGTGTTCGTCCAATTTTTTCTGGATGTACTCCCGCTCGTAAGCCGAGCGCGCCTCATGCAGACTCGCGAAGTCGGTTTCCGCGGCCCGCGCCTTGGCCCGTTGCGGCATCGGTGGAAGATGCTGCCGTTCAATCACCCGTCCCGCCGGTGCCAGAATCGCGATGCGTTCGACCAAATTACGCAGCTCGCGCACGTTTCCCGGCCAGCTATGCGCCTGCAGATCGGCCAGCGCCTCCGCGCTAAAGTCCCGGCACTTGCGCCCGTACGCCGCCGCAAACTCCTCCAAAAAGAAACGCGCCAGCGCCGGAATGTCCTCTTTCCGGTCGCGCAGTGGCGGTACGAAGAACGGAATCACATTCAACCGGTAAAACAGATCTTCGCGGAAATTCCCGCGGCTGATCTCCTCATCGAGATCCTTGTTGGTTGCCGCAATAATGCGCACGTCGGCGGTTACGGCGGTGTTTGACCCCAGCACTTCGAACCGCCCCTCGTCGAGCGTGCGCAGTACCTTGGCCTGGGTTTTGAGGCTCATGTCCCCGACCTCGTCAAGAAACAGTGTCCCTTGGTCGGCGCGGCTGAACTTGCCCTCCTTCGCTTCCTGCGCCGGCGGCCCGTACGCTCCGGCGACATGGCCAAACAGCTCGCTCTCGATCAACTCCTCGGGGATGGCGGCACAGTTCAGTTCCACAAACACGCCCTGGCTGCGCTCGCTGTGCGCATGCAGCGCGCGCGCCACCAGTTCTTTGCCCGTTCCGCTCTCGCCGAATATCAGCACCCGGCCGTTCGTCGGCGCCATGATGGCGATCTGCTGCCGCAGCGCCCGCACCGGAACGCTGTCGCCGATCAGCGCGCTCTCGGCCGCGAAGCGCTGCCTTAGCTGCAAGTTCTCGCGCTTGAGCTGGCGCTGTTCCAAGGCGTGCCGCACCGCCAGCAGTGTCTTCTCGATCGAGAGTGGCTTCTCCAGAAAGTCAAAGGCCCCGAGCTTGGTCGCCCGCACCGCCGTCTCGACCGTGCCGTGGCCGCTGATCATCACCACCGCCGGCGGCGACGGCTGCCGTTGAATGTCGGCCAGCAACTCCAGCCCGTCGCGGTCGGGCAGCCAGATATCGAGCAGCGCCAGGTCGAATGCCCGGTGCTCGATTGCCTGCTGTCCGCTCGCGGCATCGCCCACCGCCTCCACCGTGTAACCCTCGTCACCTAGCACACCCGCAAGCGACTGCCGGATGCCGGCTTCGTCGTCCACAATTAAAATCTTGGCCTGTGCCACAACCACCAGCGTAGCAGGGAACTATTCCGCCGGGAGCGGCCACTCCACGATAAACCGCGCCCCCAGGGGCGTGTTGTCCTCTACCCGCAGCGTACCGCCGTTTTCCTCGACGATGCGCAGCGCGATGGCCAGCCCCAGGCCGCTGCCCCGGTCCTTGGTTGAGACGTAAGGCAGCAGCAGTCGTTGCTTGTCGCCCGGCGGCAATCCCCGCCCGGTGTCGGCCACCACCGCTTCCACGGCGCCGTCGAGCGCTTGCGTGCGCAGGCTGAGTTGCCGGTAGGGGCAGCCATGCATCGCTTCCGCCGCGTTATCAATGAGATTGATGAACACCCGCTTCATGTCCTCCGCGTCGAGCGCCAGCGGCGGCAGCGTGTCGAAGCTGGTGCGGATCTCAATCCCATCCAGCCGTCCGTCGAAGGCGCGCAGCGCCCGCTCGATGATCTCGTTCAAATCGCTGGCCACCAGCTTGGCGTGGGGAAAACGCGCAAACGCGCTGAACTCGTCCACCAGCCGCTGCAGCGAATGCGCCTCCGCCTCGATCGTGGTCGCGCACTCCTCGATCACCGCCTGGTTGTCCTCACCCTGCGCCCGCAACCGCCGCCGGATGCGCTGGGCCGAGAGCGCGATCGGCGTCAGCGGATTCTTGATCTCGTGCGCGATCCGCTGCGCCACCTCGCGCCAGGCGGCGGTCTTTTGTATGCGCAGCAGATCGGTCAAGTCCTCGAGCACCAGCACGTAGCTCGCGAAACGCCCACGGCGCGTCCCTGCCGCCACTGCCGCCGCCGTCACCGCCAGCGTAAGCTGGCGTCCGCTGCGCTCAACCTCGATCTGCCCCGTCGCCGCCGGCCAGCGCTCCGATTTGCGCAGCAGGTGCTGGATCTCCCGCCGGCTTGAGGCGTCGAACAACTCCTCCAGCTTGGTCGGATGCGCCGGCGCTCCGAACAGCCGCTGCACCGCCGGGTTGACCCGCTCGATCGAGTAATCGGCGCCCAGCGAGATCACCGCCGAGGGCGTGTTCTCCAGCAGCGCCTCGGTGTACCGCCTCCGTCCGTCGAGCTCCTGGTTGGCGGCCTGTAACTGCTGCGCCATGCTGTTGAATGAATCCACCAGCCGCCCGATCTCGTCGTGCGCGCTCACCCGTACCCGGTAGGCGAGGTTGCCCCGCGATATCTCATCCGTCGCCTGCGCCAGCTCGCCGATTGGAACCGTGACCAGTCGTGACAGGTAAAGCGCCATCCAGGTGGCGCCAAAAAGTATGGCCAGCGTCAGTAGTAGTAGGTAGGCGGTGTAGATGAGCCGCAGCGACCGGCGCTCCTGGTTGAGCCGTTCGTAGCGGTCCCGATCCTGGGCCAGCCGCGCCAACTGGGCGGTGATCGAAGGCGGTATCGGCATCCCCACCGCCACTTCGCCGCCGCCCTCAATCGGCGCGCGGCTGATGGCGTACTCATGCCAACGCGCCGTCGGCGGAACGTTCACGCTGGCCAGCGCATGCCCCGCCGCGTCGAATACCCGCGCGAACCCGCCCGCCAGCGTCGCCCGCCGCCGCGACAGAGCCGCTGCCACCTGGTCGGCGTTGAGCGTCCGCACCCGCGGGCTCTGGGCAATTCCTTCGGCGGCAATGCGGGCATTGTCGGCGACGAAGCGGTTCAGCATCTCCAGCGTTTGCTGGTTGTCGTCCCGCAGCGTGACCACCGGCTGGCTGAACCATTTGTCCAGCGTGCGGTTGATCAGCCCGTACGTGAAACCAAACATGCACACAACCGGCGTCAAACTGAGCGCCAGCGCCCCCACCACCAGCTTGATCTTGAACTGCGCCCCCAGCACGTTCGCCCGCCGCTCGGCCACCAGCTTGGCGATCTGCCGCACCAGCACAAACGTCAACACCACAATTGCCAGGAAACTTAAGGCCGAAAGCAGAAACAGCGTCCAGGTGGACTCCGGGCTGGCGTGGATGCGCAAGCTGAACGCCTGGGGCACAAACAGCACCACCACCAGGATCAACAGCGCCAGCGAGATTCCCGCAATCCGCGTTCTACGGCCCATCCACGCAGCATAGCAACATGCGGGCTTCCGCGCCGGACGCTGCGCATAAGCGGGTGCCCGGCGGCGGCCCGGCACCCATGCCAATAAACGCCGCAACGCCGGAGAGGGGCTGAAGGCCCACTCCGGCGTTGCGGCTAAGCGGGTCGCGCGGCGGTAGCCGCGCTGGGGCCCGCGCCGAAAACGCCGCAACGCCGGAGAGGGGCTGAAGGGGTCCCCACTCCGGCGTTGCGGCTAAGCGGGTCGCGCGGCGGTAGCCGCGCTGGGGCCCGCGCCAATAGAAGCTAGCCGCGCTGGGGCCCGCGCCTTTTCGTTAGGTGCGGTTATTATTGAATAATGTCATTGCAGGTAGGAATCAACGGCTTCGGACGCATTGGTCGCAACTTCTTTCGGGCCTCATTCGACGACCCCCGTTTTGAAATCGTCGCTCTCAACGACATCACCGCGCCGGCCATGCTGGCCCATCTGCTCAAGCACGATTCCATCCTCGGCAACCTGCGCGCCGAGGTCGCCTCCGGTCCCGACTGGATCAGCGTCAACGGCCGCCGCATCCCGGTCTGGTGCCAGCGCGATCCCGAGCAGCTCGACTGGACCTCGGCCGGCGTCCAGCTCGTAGCCGAGTGCAGCGGAGTGTTCGCCTCCTCCGCCGGCGCCTCCAAACACCGCCGCGGCTCGGTCAAGAAGGTCGTCATCTCGGCCCCCGCCAACGACGCCGATATCACCATGGTGTTGGGCGTCAACAATGCCGCCTATGATGCCGGCCGCCATCACATCATCTCCAACGCGAGTTGCACGACCAATTGCCTGGCTCCGGTCGCCAAGGTCGTCCACGATCGTTTCCGCATTGTGTCCGGATCGATGACGACCATCCACAGTTACACCAACGACCAGCGCATTCTCGACCTTCCGCACAAGGACAAACGCCGGGCCCGCGCCGCCGCCATCAACATGATTCCTACCTCGACGGGAGCCGCCAAGGCGTTGCACCTGGTCATCCCCGAACTCGAGGGCAAGCTGGATGGCTTTGCCATGCGCGTGCCCACCCCCAACGTCTCCGTGGTCGATCTGGTTGCGTTTGTCGAACGCGCCACCAGCGTGGCCGACGTCAACGCCGCTCTTAAGTCTGCTGCGCAAGGCCCCATGCAGGGCATCCTCGGGTTTGAGGAGGATGAATTGGTCTCGACCGATTTCCGCGGCGACGATCGCTCCGCCATCGTCGATGCCAAGCTGACCCGGGTGATTGCCGGCAACTGCGTCAAAGTCGTCGCTTGGTACGACAACGAATGGGGCTACTCCTGCCGTATGCGCGACTTGGTCGCCTTTCTCGCCGATAAGGGCATGTAAGGGAATCCGACGTGGCCAAACTCTCCGTCAACGATCTCGAAGTCGAAGGCAGGCTGGTGCTGGTGCGCGTCGATTACAACGTGCCGCTCGACGGCGCGCGTATAACCGACGACGCTCGCATCCAAGCCACGCTTCCCACTCTCCGGCTGCTGATCGCGCGCGGTGCCAGGTTGGTCCTGTGCGCCCACCTCGGCCGCCCGAAAGGCAAGGTGGATTTGCGCTACACCTTGCGCCCCGTGGCGGAGCACCTCGAACGCCTTCTCGACGGCAACGTCGGTTTTGCGCCCCAGACCGTCGGCCCCCTCGCCGAGGAGATGGCCGCGCGCCTTGCCCCCGGCGGCGTGGTGCTGCTCGAGAACCTGCGCTTCCAACCCGGCGAGGAGAGCAACGATCCGGCGTTTTCCCGCCAACTCGCCGCCCTCGGCGACGTTTATGTCGATGACGCATTCGGCGCCGCCCACCGCGCCCATGCCTCCACGGTTGGCGTCACCGCGCTCATGCCGCAAGCCGCGGCTGGCCTGCTTATGGAACGCGAGCTCGACTACCTGGGCCGCGTCCTGCACGGCGCCGACCGCCCCTTCGTGGTCATCCTCGGGGGCGCTAAAATCAGCGACAAGCTGCCTCTGATAGCCCATCTCGTCCAACGCGCCGATCACCTTCTGATCGGCGGAGCGATGGCGTATACGTTTCTCAAGGCCCAGGGCAAGTCGATCGGCGCCTCGCTGCTCCAGGCCGATTTTGTTGATGCCGCCAATAAACTCTTGCGCGATTCCGGCGCCAGGATCCTGTTGCCCACCGATCACGTCCTCGAAGACGGTCGCGTCGTGCAGGATATTCCCGACGGCGCCAAGGCGTTCGACATCGGCCCCGCCACCCGCGGCGCCTTCGCCCGAGTCATCGCCTCGGCGCGCATGGTTTTCTGGAACGGCCCCATGGGCATGTTTGAAAAGCCACCCTTCGACGAAGGCACGCTGGCCGTGGCCCGCGCCGTCGCCGCCTCTCCCGGACTCACCGTCGCCGGCGGTGGTGACTCGGTGGCGGCGCTGCACGCCGCGGGTCTTGCCGATCGCTTGAGCCACGTCTCGACCGGCGGTGGCGCCTCGCTCGAATTCCTCTCCGGCGACACTCTCCCCGGAGTCGCGGCCCTTACCGAGAAATGACCGGAAAATGACCGCCAAACGCCAAACGTTCTAAACTCAACCATGCGCCGACGCATCATGATCGCCAACTGGAAGATGCACAAGACTGCGACCGAGGCGGTCGAGTTCATCACTCGCATCGCCCCGGTCGCCGCCGCGGCGCGTTGCCTGGTCATCATCGCTCCGCCCTTCCCCTCGCTTTCCGCCGTGGCCGCGGCGGTGCAGGGAAGCGCCGAAACCAGCGCCCACGGCCTCGCCGTCGCCGGCCAGAACCTGCACTGGGAATCCGAGGGAGCTTTCACCGGAGAGGTCTCCGGACCGATGCTCGCGGCATCCGGATGCGCCTATGCCATCGTCGGCCACTCCGAGCGCCGGCAGTATTTCGGCGAAACCGATGAGACCGTCCACCGCAAGGTGCGCGCCTCGCTCGCCGCGAAGCTGACCCCGATCGTCTGCGTCGGCGAGACCCAGGCCCAGCGCGATGAGAACGAAACCGAGATCGTCCTGCGCTATCAGTTCGAGCGCGCCTTCTGGGGTATGGAAGAATCCGATTTCCGCGGCTGCGTGCTGGCCTATGAGCCGGTCTGGGCGATTGGCACCGGCAAGGTGGCCACCCCCGACATCGCCGAAGGCACCCAACGCTTCCTCCGCCACTGCGCCCGCAACGTATTCGGTTCCGAGGCCGCCGAAACCCTGACTATCCTCTATGGCGGCAGCGTCACCCCGGCTAATGTGCGCGGCCTGCTGGAGCAGCCCGACGTCGACGGCGCGCTGGTGGGCTCCGCCTCGCTCGATGCCTCCAGCTTTGCCGCGCTAATTCGGGCGTGTTAAACTGGGCATTCATGCGGAAGTGGTGAAATTGGCAGACACACCATCTTGAGGGGGTGGCGCCGCAAGGCATGCGGGTTCGAGTCCCGCCTTCCGCACCACGAAAACTTTTATGGAATTTCTTCTGACATTGATTCATATTCTGGTTTGCCTGTTTCTGATCGGCGTCATCCTGCTCCAGAGCGGCAAGGCCGGCGATATTGCCAGCGCCTTTGGCGGCATGGGCAGCCAGACGGCGTTTGGTCCGCGCGGCGCGCAAACCGCTCTCGGCAAAGCGACCATCGTGTGCGCTGTGGTGTTCATGCTGACCAGCATTACCCTCGCCATCATCGGCGTTAGTTCCAAAGCCAACGGTAGTTCCATTCTCGGCGCCACCCCCGCTACCACCAGCCAGAAGGCTCCGATCAAAAAGTAGCCAGCCCGGCGCTACGCTGGAAACGGGTTGCGGGGCCCACTTTCCGGCGCTGCGCCAAAACTGGATGGGCGGCGGCCCGCGCCATAATGCTCGAGCAGATTACGTTCCCGGTTGGCCCGCTGGCGTGCAACTGCACCATTCTCGGCGATGCACCCTCGGCCACAGCCGTCGTCATCGATCCCGGCGCCCAGGTAGACGGCATTCTCCTGCGCCTCGCCCAGCGGCACTGGCGCCTGACCGATATCATCATCACCCACGCCCACATTGACCACATTGGTGGCGCCGGCGAGTTGAAACGCGTCACCGGTGCCCGCGTCTGGATGAACCCCCGCGACCGGCAACTGCACCAGTCGATCGAGTCGCAAGCCCACTGGCTGGGCATGCCGATCCCCGAACCGGTGACGATTGACGCCTCACTCGACGACAGTTTCGATCTAAAGCTCTCCGGCACCCGCCTCGAAATTCTCGAAACCCCCGGTCACACCCAGGGCAGCGTCTGTCTTTACATCCCCAGCCAGGGCAAACTCTTCGCCGGCGACACCCTCTTCGCCGGCTCCGTCGGACGCACCGACCTGCCCGGCGGCGATGACCGCGCCATTATCGATTCCATCCGCACCCGCCTGCTCCCGCTGCCCGACACAACCGTCGTGATCCCCGGCCACGGCCCCTTCACCACCATCGGCCGCGAACGCGGCTCCAACCCGTTTCTCAATACCAACCCTAAGCCGGCTCAATAACGGCGGTCTCCCGCAAGAAAAGCGGCGCGGTTTCCGCCGGACTGGGGCTCAGGGGTCCCCATTCCGGCGCTGCGCCTAAGCGGGTCACGCGGCGACAGCCGCGCGGGGCTCCGCGCTCGTGCGCCGGTAATGAAAGCAAGGCCGAGGAGACGCTGGCCGAAGGGTAGCGGCTCGCGCCGCTTTAGTGCCCGAGAGTCGCGGCGAAATTGAGCACCACGCGGATGGTGGGAGGGGGGGCGTTCGGCACCACGTGGCGCGCCAGCAGCAGGATGCGGCCGTCGTGGGCGACGCCGGCGAGGCGGGCGGCCGCGGCCGAGCGGCCCAAAATGAGGGCGGGATCGTGGAACAAGACGACCGGGGCGCCGGGAGCGAAGGTCGGACCGGGGGTCAACGGCAGTCGGACGACGGCGTCGCCTTGCAGGTAATAGAGGGCGCGTCCGTCCGGGCTCCAGGCGGGCGGGGCGGTGAAGTTGCGGGCGCCGGCGGCGGCGATCTGCCATTTGCCGCCGGAGCCGGGAAACGCCTGCACAAAGGTGCCGCCGAGATTGTCGGCCATGTAGGAGAGCCAGCGGCCGTTGGGGGAGAATCCGGGCTCGACGCCGGCGATCGTTTGGGTCGGGCCGGAGGCGGCGAGCGGCTGGACGATGATGTTCGGGCCTGAGCCGTAGGCCAGGAATTTGCCGTCGGGCGAGACGGCGGGGGCGCTCAGGTCGCCCGGGGCGAGCAGCAGGCGGTGCTCGGTGCCGCTGCCGTCGGCGGCTTTCCAGTAGATGCCGGATTGGGGAGCGCTGACGCGGTAGAGGACGCGACGGCTGTCGGGGAACCAGGCGGGTGAGCTGGCGTGGCCGCTGAAGGTGAGGCGGTTGAGGGTGTGGCGGGCGATGTCCCAAATATAAATATCGCTGGAGGAGCCGGCGTTGGCGACGCCCACCTCGAGCGCGATGAGGCGGTCATCGGGGGAGAGCGCCGGGCGGGCATAGAAGTTGGTGGGCAGGGGCAGGGGCTGCAGCGCGGCGGCGCCGCGCGTCCCGCCCACGCCGGGCGCGGCCCAGGAGAGCGAGCCGGCGCCGTAGTAATCGGCGCTTCCGGGCATGTAGGCGAGATCGCCGGAGGGCGAGACGGCGAACTGGGTGGCCCCGCTACCCACGGTTTCGCCCACACCCTCGAGCACCGGCCGGGCTTCGCCCGCGAGGCGCAGGCGGGAGGCGTCGAAGGGTACTGCGAACAGGGTGGCGGCGTGGGCATAGAGCAGGTACCCGCGGGTGGCGCCGGGCGCGGCCGGCAGAAAGCGGGCCATGGCGGCGTGATCCACCAACGTGACGCGGCGGCGGGAGGCGGGCACGTAGGCGACGATCGAGCTCTCGTCCTGATTGCTGGCGCTGTCGCGGCGCCCGGCGGAGAAGAGCACGGCGCCGCCGGGAAGCCGCTGCGGCCAGCGGTGGGTACGGTCGTCGCGCGTCGGGTCCAAGGTGGTGAAGGGACTGGGAGCGCCGCCATCGGCGGAAATTTGCAGCAGCCCGGTGGAGGTGCTGGGAGCGAAAACGATGGTGCCGTCGGGCTGGCCGGGGGAGGCGGGTAGCCAAGCCGCACCGCGATCGGAGGGGGCGTCGCAGAGCACGGTGGCGGGGCCGCCGGAGACGGAGATCTTCTGGAGGTGGCCGTCGGCGAAAAAGCCGATCCACCGGCCGTCGGGGGAAAAGAAGGGCGAGTCGGCGTTTTCGGTGCCGGGCAGCGCGGTCGCGGCGAATTGATCAAGACGGCGAAGGTAGAGCGGACCCAGAGCGGCGGAGGCCACCATCACCAGGCTGCGGCCGTCGGGGGAGAAGGCGAGATTGAGCCAGCCGGTGTAGACGTCGGGGGCCTGGTCGGCGGGCAAGTCGAGCGAGAAGCGCAAGGTCGCCGCGGGCGGGGCGAGCGATCCGGAACGGGCGGCGAACCAAACGGCGGCGGCAATCAGCAGGATCGCCGCGGTTAGGGCGGAGGCCAAGGCGGACCCGGGGGTCCGCCGCCACCAGGGCACGATCGCCGCCGGGAGAGGCGGGGCGGCGAGCTGGGCCAGCGCCCAGCCCACGTCATGGGCCGACTGCAGGCGCTGGTCGGGATGGCGCTCCAGGCAGGCGGCAATGACTTGGTCGAGGGCGGGCGGCTCGACCCGCTGCAGGCCGGTCGCCAGATCGTGGTGGGCGCGACGGCCGGTGGCCATTTCGTAGAGCACGCACCCGAAGGCATAGATGTCGCTGCGGGCGTCGGCTTCGCGGCCCTCGATCTGCTCGGGCGCCATGTAGGGGATGGTGCCCAACACGGCTCCGGCGGTGGTGACCGGGGCGTCGAGTATCGTGGCGGCGTCGCCCCAACTTGGCGTCGAAGCCGTGCCCGCCGCGGCCGCGGGGCGGGCGAGGCCGAAGTCGAGCAGCTTGGCCCGGGGCTTGCCGTCGGCCACGGTGAGCAGGATATTGGCGGGCTTGAGGTCGCGGTGGACGATGCCGGAGCGGTGAGCGCGCTCCAGGGCGGAGGCGATTTCGCCGCCGATCCTCACCACCTCGGCCAAGGGCAGCGGGCCGCGGCGCAGACGCTCGGCCAGCGACTGGCCTTCGAGGTACTCCATCACCAGGAATTCGACGCCGGCGCTGGAGCCGACATCGTGCAGCACGCAGATGTTGGGGTGATGCAACGCCCCGACGGCGCGCGCCTCGCGCTCGAAGCGGGCGCGCAGCTCGGGGCTCGATCCCAGGCGCTGCGCCATCACCTTGAGCGCGACGTCGCGGCCCAGGCGGGTGTCGCGGGCGCGGAAGACCTCGCCCATGCCGCCCGCGCCGAGCGGAGCGAGGATTTCGTAGGGACCTAGTCTGGTGCCGGGCGCGAGCACTGCCGCATTATAGAACGGAGCGACGTTTTCGCGCAGCCGGCGCGGTGTCTGAGGTCGAGAATTCGGCGACATGGAGCACTTCGGCCGGGGGGCCGACGGCGCTCATCAACTGCAGCGAGCAGCCGGGATTGGCGGCGGCCAGGATGGAGGCTCCGGCCAAATGCCTCTCGTCGCTTTCTCGCTTGACATCGAACAAGATGTAGTAGTAAAACATAATCACATTATGCGTATCCCCGGCTACTCCAAATTGGAATTGCGCATCCTCGAAGTGCTCTGGGAGCGCGGCCAGTCCGCGATTCGCGAAATTCAGGAGTCGCTCCCGCGCCCCCGTCCCGCGTACACCACCGTGCAGACCATGGTGTACCGGCTCGAGAAGAAGCGCGCCTTGCGCCGGGTCCGCAAAATCGGCAACGCCCATATCTTCGCCGCCGCCGTCAGCCGCAACGCCGCGCACCGCGGTTTGCTCGACCACGTTCTGGCTTTATTTGGCGGCCGTATCCAGCCCCTCATGGCGCACTGGGCCGAATCGGGCCAGGTGAGCGAGGGCGACATCCAGGCAGCCGAGAAGCTTCTCCGCGACATGGCGAGAAAGCGGAAGCCAAACAAATGACGGCGCTATTGAACCACCTCTGGCAATCGACTGCGTTTCTCGCCTTGGTCGCGCTGCTGGCATGGCTGCTCCGTTCACGCCCGGCTAGCCTGCGCTTCCGCTTGTGGATGGCGGCATCGCTCAAATTTCTGTTGCCCTTTTCCGTGCTGGCGTGGCTGGGTGGCGCATGGCTCAGGCAGGCGCCAGCGGCGGCTCCGGCGGTGGCATCGGTAGCGGCCATGCGCATGATTCAGCCCTTTCCCGCGGCGCCAGCGATGGTGAATTTCTCGCCCCTATCCGGGCCAGTGCCGGGTCACACCGCTTACGAATCCGTGCTGTTTGCGCTTTGGGTCGCCGGCGTACTCGCGGTTCTCGTCATCGGAGTTCGACGCTGGCGTGCGCTCGCGCGGATCCGGTGCGCCGGCCGCCCGGTTGCCGGATTGGTGCCCACCGTGCTGACCGGTGCCGGCATCGAACCCGGAGTGTTCGGCATTCTGCATCCGGTGCTGATGCTCCCGGCCGACCTGGAAGCCCATCTGGCGCCCGGGCAAATTGAGGCTGTTGTCCAACACGAACTGTGCCACATCCGCCGCCGCGACAACCTCTGGGCGCTCCTTCATTTTGGTGTGGCCGCGATCTTCTGGTTCTTCCCGCCGGTCTGGTGGCTCGGTTCGCGCCTGGTTGCCGAGCGCGAGCGCGCCTGCGACGAAGCCGTGCTGGCGGCCGGCGCTGATCCCCAAAGTTATGCCGCCTGCATGCTGGCGGTCTGCCGATTCTACGTCGGCGTACCGGCGGCCTGCGCCGCTGGTGTAGCGGGCGGAGTGTTGGGCCAACGCGTGCGTGGCATCATGACATTCGATACGGGTCGTCCAACTTCGCGCGTGGCCCGGTGTGCATTGGCGACCTTGTTGGGCGCAATGCTGGTCGCCGCCATCGTCGCGCCCTTCTCGGCCCGCAGCCTTTTTGCGCAGCAGCCTGCCAAGGTTCAGTTCGATGTCGCGAGCATTCATGAATGGGGTCCCGGCCAGGGCCCGCCCGGCCGGTTCACGACCGGGGTTCTCTCCTCGCCCGGACGCATCTACGCTCAGTGCGTCTCCCTACGAGGCCTCATCTCTTACGCCTATCGCTTGACCGGCTCCGAACCAATCGAGGGGCTGCGCAGTTGGGCCGATGCTTCCTGCGGCGAGCCGGATAGCCGCGGCACATTTACGCTCGAGGCGCGCGAGCCGGCCGGCACAACCGTGGACCAATCCCGCGCCATGATGCAAAGCCTGCTCGCCGATCGTTTTCAGCTCGCTGCCCATTGGGAGACGAGGCAGCAGCCCATTTTCGAACTCGTTATCGCGCCTGGCGGATTCAAGCTGCACCCCTCCGATCCCGAAAAGGATCCACCGGTGCCACCGCATTCGATAGGCTGCCCGACGACGGATCCGCACTGCAACATCGGCCTCTGCTGCGGGTCATCCAAACTCAGCGACGTCGCCTGGACGCTCTCCCGAACCCTTGGACGACCCGTAATAGATAAGACGGGCCTCGAAGGCTTCTACCCCTTCAACCTAATGCGCTGGGCCGGGGACGATGCAACCGATTCGCCGCTGCCGTCGCTCCAAGGTCTCCTCCGTGATGAATACGGGCTCGAATACAGATCCGCCCGTGGCCCGGTCCCCATATTGGTGGTCGATCACGTCGCGCGCCTTCGCAGCGAGAGCCAATAAACGCGGGCATAAACTTGCGGCCGAGCGCATGGGCGCGCAAGACCCCATCCCCGACGGCTGCATGGCTCGCGCCCTCGTAAAGTGTCATGCAAAATGTAATTTATGGGCGATGCTACCGTCTCGATTTGCGAGTTGCAGCAAAATTTGAAAGCGCGTAATCGCCCCCGGTGGCGCGCAAGTGGTTCTCGATAGTCGCGGCAAACGATGACGGCTTATATTGACTACGACGGTCTTGCGACCACATTCACCGTGTCGCCGGGATGGATCTCATCACTGGCATTTACGATGACGTTGCTGCCCAACTCAACTGGCCCGAAAATTTCGATTTCCTTACCGGTGCTGAAACCGGTGGTGACGTCCACCCATCTCACGTGCTGCTGCCCGTCCAGGGTCTCGACGAACGTCCGTTCGGCGGTGCGCACCACGGCTGTGACCGGAACCATGCTGGCGGCGGCGTCGCGCTGAAAGCTCCACTTTAGTTGCACAAACATGCCCGGTACTAGATCGCCGTGCGGGTTGGCTACGTCGAACTCCACCGGCATGGTTCGCGAATCGCGGCGCAAACTGTGCGCGGGCCGCGCCAACACGCCATAAAACGTCTCGCCAGGGCGGCTGATCACCGTGAACGGCATGCGCTCCCCCTCGTGCATCCCCGGCGTTTCCGCCTCCGGTACGTCCGCCACCAGGCGCAGCGGGTCGGATTGCGCCAGCTCAAACAATGCCGCGCCCCCGGGACCCGCCAGCGCGCCTTCGGCGACAGAGCGCCGCGTCACCATGCCCGCAAACGGCGCCCGCACATGTAAGTACTCCTCCAGCGTCGACTGCGCCGCCAGCGCATGGCGCGCCGCTTCTTCCACCGCCCGGCGCGAAGCCACTTCCGCTTTGGCCGCCGCAACCGCCTGGCGCGCAATTTGCAAATCGTTGCCGGCCACCGCCCCGCTGTCGGACGCCGCGGCGCCCTCCAGCCGCTGCAGCGTCGCCGTGTCCCGCTCCAGCGTCGCTTCCGTGACCAGCTCTTGGGCCTGTGCGCTATTGAGCCGCGATTCCGCCTCGGCGCGCTGCGCTAATAATTCCGGCGCCTCCAGCTCAGCCAGTAGTTGCCCCTGCCGCACCGCGCTGCCGCGGTCGGCGTAAAGATGGCGCACGAAGCCTTGAACCCGCGCCATCAACACCACCTCCTGGTAGCCGCGCAGCTCGGCGGGAATATTGACCTCGAGCCGCGGCCGGCCGCCATGCACCGCTGCCAGCTCGACCGCGCGCACCAGCGCCGGCGGCGGCGGGTCGGCCGCCGGACGGCAAGCGCTGAGGCCCAACACCATCGCCAGCCCGATTCCGGTGGCGCTGAGTCTATACGACATCGGTTTTCCGTCCCGTGGCGTGCAGCCGCAATCGCGTAAATACCGCAGGCGTCACCAACACCGTAACGAATGTGGACGCCACTAAGCCGCCGATCACCGCCTGTCCCAGCGGCGCGCTTTGCGCTCCCCCGCTTTCCCAAGCCAACGCCATCGGCACCATGCCGGCGATCATCGCCGCCGCTGTCATGAGAATTGGCCGCAGCCGGCGCTCGACCGCACTGCGCGCCGCCGCCAGCGCCGCCGCCGGGCGCGCCTCTCGTGTAGAGCTTTCTCCCAACAACCCGCGGCGTTCCTGCTCGGCGAACGTCACCAGCAAAATTGAATTCGCGACCGATATGCCGATCGCCATCGTCATCCCAAGGTACGACTGAATGTTCAGCGTTGATCCGAATCCGTGCAGCATCGCCAGCGCGCCCACGATGACACCCGGCGCCGGTGACAGCGCCGCCACGGCAAGCTGCCACGATTCGTACGCCGCCGTCAGCATCAGCAAAATCAGCACAATCGCCAGCCCCAGTCCGGTTTGCAAGCCCGCCAGCGTGCTGCGCATGGGCGGCACCTGTCCGGTAAGCGATACCCTCGTGCCCCGCGGCGGCGCCGGAAGTGTCGCCACCACCCGCTCCACCGCCCGTGCCGCTTCCCCCAAGCTGCTGTGTTCAAAGTTGGCGGTCAGGCTTATCATGCGCATATCGTTGTCATGGTCGAGTTCGCCCCTCACCGTGCCTTCGTGGACCTCGGCGATGTCTCCCATCAATACCGGCTTGGCCGACGGTCCGCCCGGCGCTCCGGGATAATCGGCCGACTGCGCCACCGGAATCGATTGCACCTCCCCGAGCGATGCCAGCGAAGAAGGTGGCAGCAAAATCTGCACTTGGTACGTCAGCCCCGTATTCGGATCCTGCCAGAAATCGCGCGCAATAAACCGGCTCGAGGCGGTGGCTTCGGTGAGCGTCCGGCCGATCTGGTTTATGGTCACGCCGGCATCCGCCGCCCGCTGCCGATCCACATCCACCAGCACCGCCGGGGTGTCGAACGATTGCCCATACTGCAAATCGCGCAGCTCCGGAATCCGTGCCAGTGCCTGCCGCACGCGCTCGGCGTAGGTGTGGTCGGCTTCGATATCGAGCCCTGCAATCTCCACCGCGATCGGCGTCGCCGAGCCCAGATTGAGCACCTGCCCCACGATGTCGCCGGCCTCGAACGATATCGTGGCGTCCGGCATCGCCTTCGCGAAATCTGCGCGCAGTCGTTCCCGTAGCTCCGCCAACCCCACCGGGGCGTGGTCGCGCAGCACTACCTGCAGTACCATCTCGTGCGATCCGCTGGTCCAAACATAGATGTTGTTGACCGGATAGGCGCGCGGCTGGGTTCCCACAAATCCCAGCGTGGTTGCGACGTTGTCCGCCCCGGCCGCGGCTTGCACCAGCTTTAGTGCTTGGCGATAGCGGTCTTCACTGCGTTCCAATCGCGTGCCCGCCGGGGCGCGCACCCGCATTTGGAACTGCCCCGCTGTGGATTGCGGAAAAATGTCCGTCCCAATCGTGTTGCCCGCCAGAAATGCCAGGCCCAGCGCGACGGCGAGATAGCCTGGCGCCGCCCAGCGGCGCCCTGCCACCGCTGCCGCCGCCCCCGCCACCGCGCTGCGGAAGCGAAGCCACCCGTGGCCAGATCCGGCTGCGTGCAGCCCGCTCGCGGTGTTCCGGTTCCAACGCTCCGCCAACACCGGCAGCAGCGTCAGCGACAGCCCCAGTGACGCCGCCATCGCCAGCGCCACCGCTAGGCTCAGCGGAACAAACAGCGAACGGCTGATGCCCGTCATTAACAGAGCCGGCAGAAACACCGTCACCACGGCCAACATGGCCAGCACCTTGGGGCCGAGAATTTCCGTGGAAGCGTTGAGCACCGCCAACCCGGCCGGCCCGCCCCGCCCCAAATGAAGATGGATGTTCTCCACCGACACTGTCGCCTCGTCCACCAGGATCCCGGTCGCCAGCGCCAGCCCGCCCACGGTCATTAGATTCAAGCTCTGCCCGCACAGCCAAAGCCCGGCGATGGCGGCCAGTAGCGAGGTGGGGATGGTGATCACCACAATCAGCGCGCTCCGTCCCTCGCGTAGAAAAGCCCAGATCAGCAGAGCGGTCAGTCCCGCGCCCAGCAGCCCTTCGATGACCAGACTCCGCAGCGCCTCGCGCACAAACACCGATTGGTCAAAGGCGAACTCGACCTTTACGTCCGCGGGTACCTGCTGCCGCATCAGTGGCAGCGCCGCCCGCACCGCGTTGACCACCCGCACCGTCGAGGCGCCGGCGTGTTTCGTTACGGGAATGTAAATCACCCGCCGGCCGTCGAGCTCGGCGTAGCCGCTGACCACATCCGCCTGGTCTTCCACCGTGGCCAGGTCGCGCAGCAGAACCGGGCCCCGGCTCGGCGCGGCCGCCATCACCGGAATCGCCAGCAAATCGCGGTAGGCGGGGACGACCGAATTCAAGTGAACCACCGTCATGGCGTCCCCGATCCGCACATTGCCCGACGGCAGCACGACGTTGGACTGCGTAATCGCGCGCACCACATCGTCCGGCGCCAGGCGGTATGACGCCAGCCGCTGCGGATCGAGGTTGACCACAACGCTGCGCGGGTTGCCGCCGATCGGCGGCGGTGCCGACACCCCCGCAATACTGCTGAACAGCGGCCGCACCCGCGTCTGCGCAAAATCGTCGAGCTCATGCTGGGCCCGCTGCGGGCTCGACAAGATCACGTCGCCCACCGGTATGCTGCCCGCGTCGTAGCGCATCACGAAGGGCGGCACCGTGCCGGTCGGCATGTACGCCAGCGCGCGTGCAATGTACGCGCCGGTTTCCGCCGCCGCCTGGCTCATGTCCGTGCCCGGATGGAAGGTCAGCTTGATCAGCGAGAAATTCTGTACCGCGCGCGATTCCTCGTGCTCCACGCCGGAAATGAAGAGAAAGTTGGCTTCGTAGTAGTTGACGATGTAGCCCTCCATCTCGGCCGGCGCCATTCCGCCAAAGGGCTGTACTACATAGATCACCGGCACATCCAACGTGGGAAAAATGTCGATCGGCATCCGCGCTAGAGCCAGCACTCCCGCGCCCAGCAGCGTGCACACTAGTACCGAAATCGTGACCGGATGGCGCAGCGCGAAGCGAATCAACCCCATGTCAGTGCCCGGCCTCGTCCAGCCACGGCGTCAGGTCGCCACGCGCGAATGCCATTTCCAGTCGGCTCCGCCAGAGCTTCAGCCCGGCGAGCGCCGCGTCCGCCTCGGCCTGGGCTAAGAGTTGTTCCGCGTTGGCCAGGTCCACCACTCCGCTCAAGCCCGCCTGGTACCGCACCCGCGCTTGCGATTCCCCCGCCCGCGCGGCTGTGAGTTCAATCGGCGCCTGGTCCGCAATGGTTTCGGCCGCGCGCAGGTCGGCCTCCGCCTGCGCTTGCGACGCGGTAAGCGCCCCGCTGATGCGCACCAGCCGCGCCTGTTGCTGCGCCAGGTCGGCGCGCGCCGCCGCGGTCTGCGCCCGCACTACGCGCATGCGTGTGAATGAAAAATCGAAGCCTGCCCCCACCGCCCAATTGCCCGCCGTGTCCGGCCCAAGGCCTGACCAGCCCGTGCCGAATTTTCCCGCCGCCAGCACCCCGCTGCCCCGTCCGTAAAAACTGGCCTGCACGAACGTCCGCGGCAGCGCTCCCTTTTCCACCGCGCTGATGTGAAACCGCGAAGCCGCAATCGTCGCTTGCTGCGCCGCGATTTCTGGATGCACAACCGTCCCGGCTGCCGCCGGCTCGCTGCGCGGCGCTGGCGGCGGCGCCACCAGTTCCGGAGCCGGCGCCCCACTCCCGGTCGCCTCCACCAGCGCGGCTTGCAGTCCGGCCCGGTCGCGCTCCGCCTCCGCCTGCCGGATGCGCGCTGCCGCCAGCTCCGCATCCACCCGCGATCCGTCCGCCCCCGGGCGCAGTTGCTGCTCCACCAGGGTGTGAATAATGTGTGCCATCGTCTGCCAGCGCGCCACGTCGGCTCCCGCCACGCGTTCCCGCTCTTGCGCCGCAAGCAGGCTCAGAAAAAGATCGGCCGCGTGCGCGCCCACCTGCAGCCGCGTCAGCTCCGTTCGCTCCCCGGCGGCCCGGGCCAGCGACTGTGTGAAATGAAGCTCGTCGCTGCGCCGTCCGAAGTCGGCCACCTCCCAGGCGAAATACGCTCCGGTGGCGCTGGTAAACGTGCTCGCTCCCAGCCGGTAATCGCTCGCTGGCACGGTGCCGCTGATGGAGGGTAGCGGGCTTGCGAAAGACAATCCCAGCGTCGCATTGTCCGTCGCGCGATCGAACTGGCCGGCCACACCCACCACAGGTCCGTTGCTAATCGCCGTCGCTTGCACCGCCGCTTCCGCTTGCGCCGCCGCCGCCCGCGCCTCCAGCACACTCGGATAATGCAGCCATGCCGATTCGACCACCGCTCGCGCGCTCCACGCGGGCGGGCTCGTTGCCGGGGTCTGAGCGAGCGCGCTATGGAACCCGAGGACACACACCACGGGCACCGCAGCCCGCATAACGCGTGCGACGTACATTAACTTGCTGATACGAATATCCCATCAGCCAAGTTACATAGTTCGTCGTGGATTTATCGCCCACACGCCGCATTTTCCAAGGCCGCGTTCCGTCCGCGGGATCAAAGCATGACATCGGCTCTTCGGAACTAACCAGGCCAGCACAACGCTAATCGCCAGCGGAAAGCGCGATATCCCTTCCCGTGCATCACTAGCCAGGTTGCGATCGGACCAATCGCCGCCGGCGCCTGTGCGGCGGCCAGCGGAATTGTGCCGGTTCCATTGGCCGCCCCGGCCTCCCCGGTAGCGACGTCGCAGCGGTTGTGCTATGTGTGTTATGTTTGGGATATGGCGGCGGTTTCCATAGCCGAACAGGTGCGGCAGTATGCGGCCAAGCGGTGGGTTGAACCGGCGCGCAGGCGCGGCATCGAGCACTGCGAAATAACCGCTGGCGTCGTACATAAGGCCTTGGGCCTGACGAACCGCGTTCCAGGCGTTTGCCAGGCGCTTTCCTCGCGGATTTTTCTCCGCCAAAATCGCCTGGTGCTCACGGCGCGCACCGGACCTCCGGGCGGCCAGAGCACGACGGTAGTCTTTTCCTACCGCTTGCTGCCGCGAGAGCAGAGCCTGCCCGGCGCTTCCAATGACACGCCCTCCCTCTGGGATCTTTATGGTGTGGCTGCCGCCGATTTTGCGCGCGCAGGCGGCGGGGAAGCTTTCTTGCGCAACGAGCGTCGCTCATGGAGCCCGCGGCCAACCCGGCGGGAGCCCCCATCACGCTGATGCTGCGCGTCTATTGGGATTCGATGCTGTTCATTTACTGGCTCGAAGGGCACCCAGAGTTCGGCCCCGTCATGCGCGAGATTTTTGGCGGCATGCAACGCCGCGGCGATCGCCTTTGTACCTCGATTGTGACTGTGGGTGAGGTGCTGGCCGGACTGACCGCTCGCCAGGCGGCGATCAAAACCTATTTCCGCGGCTCCGAGCTTGATGTATTGCCGTTCTCCTTCGCGGCCGCCGAAGGTTTTGCCGATCTTCGCCGCGGTTACCGCCTACCATCGCCCGATTGCATTCATTTGGCGACGGCGGCCGATGCGGGCGTTGATGTCTTTCTGACAAACGACAAGCGTCTGACCAAATTAAACCTGCCCGGCATCGGCATCATCTCGGGCCTGAATTCCGGGTTGACCTAACGTCGAGCCGCAACCCGCAGCGCTTCCCAGGATGGCGTTCCGCCACCGGGATTGAACCGCGATAGAGTCGCCATTTGTAATTGCTTCCCGAACCGCGCCACAAATGCTCCAAGCTCGCGACGCGGAATGATCACGATTGCATTGGCGGGCGGCGCCGTCTCCGGAAACGCCGTCAATTCGCCCTGCAAATAGTACTGGGCGCTATACACCAGGCCGCGATCGAGCCGCCACGTATACAGCGGCACGTTGCCGCACGCGCGCGGCAAGCCTTCCGAACACTGCGCCCCAAGCGCCATCGCCAGCGGCCGCCCGCTATCCGCCAGGTCAATCGCTTCACTCATATGACCCTGCGTCAGCGCCCCCACGCCTACAGCCACCAAAATGCAGTTTGCCACCACCAGTGCCACCGCCCGCCGCCGCAACGCTAACAGCAACAGCACCGCAACCGCGGCAACGATGAGTATCCGCGTAAACGGATCCGCCAGCATCGCCCGCGGCTGCCACACCGGCGCCCAGCGCAGCGCCGCCGGAATCAGCCCCGCCAGGACCGCGCTAATTGCCAGCGGCCAGCGTGCCATCCGCTCCCAGCTTTCCGCCGCGCAGACCGCGACCAGCCCAATCGCCGCCGGCACCGCCGGCAATATATACCCCGGCAGCTTCGACTGCGATATCGAGAAAAACACCACCGGCACCGCGCACCAGAAAGCCAGGTACGCCTTGAGCGGAACATCCGCCGCCCGCCAGGCCGGCCCCCAACCTAATCGCCGCCAGCGCCGGCATACGGCGGCCAGCGGCAGCCCCAGCCACCCAGTCCACGGAAACACCGTCAGCAGCAGTACCGGCCCATAAAACCAAAAGGCCTGCGGATGCTCGAACCGTCCCGTCGCAAAGCGCTCAACGTTGTGCTGCCAAAAAAAGACCTTAATAAAGGATGGATTGCGCACCGCGACGGCAACGTACCAGGGCCCTGCCGCCGCCGCGAACCAAGCCACCGTCGCCACCAGGCGCGGGAACTCCCATCGCCGCTGCGTCGCCCGGTACGCCACCCAAATCATTACTGCCAGCACCACCGCCACCGGACCCTTCGCCAGTGCCGCCAAACCCAGAAAAACCCCTGACCATGCCGATTCCAAATACAGCGCCATCAACCCAAAGCTCAACATGCAGGTCAGCGGCAAGTCGGTCGTCGCCGCGCGCCCGAACCCAATCACGAACGCCGACGTCAGCCCCATGAAACCAGCCAACACCCCCGCCCGCTCCGAATGGCATCGCCTCAGAAACCACCACAGCCCGCCGCACAGCGCCACCGCCAGCAGCGCGTTCGGCAACCGCTCACCGCCGTGCAGCCAATCGCTTGCCGCCCCCAGCCAATAAAAAAGCACCGGCTTCTCGAACCACGGCTGCCCCCACAGCCGCGGCGTAATAAAGTCATGCGTCCGCAGCATGGCCCGTGCAATCGCCGCATAACGCGGTTCATCCGGCCCCAGAAAACCGAAGCTGTTCAACCCGCCCAGCAGCGTCACCCACGCCAGCGCGCACCATCCGGCAATGGCTCCGGCTCTCTTCAATACAGCGAATCCTCCCCCGCCGGACGTGCCTTCCACCGCCGGTGCACCCACAGCCACTGCTCCGGGTACCGCCGCACCCACCTCTCGATCACCTGCGTAAACGCCGCCGTGTTGGCGGCAATGTCGCGATCCTCGTCCGCGCTCCTTATCAACTCCAGTGCCGGCTCAAAGCGCAAAACATACTGGCGCTCGCTCTCCTCCCAAACCGTGAATCCTGGCACCACCGCCGCGCCCGTCCGCAGCGCAATCTTCGCCGGCCCGATCGCGGTGCACGCGCTCTTCCCGAAAAACGGTACAAACACCCCTTGCGGCGGATACGTGTTCTGATCCAGCAAAATTCCCACCGTCTCGTTCGCCGCCATCGCCGCCAGCAGCCCACGCGCAAAATCCCCCTTGGGGATCGGCTGGTTCCCGTGCATCCCGCGGTATCGGTTCACCAGCCCGTTCAACGGACGGTTATCCAGCGGCCGCACCACATACTTCATCGGAAATCCGGCAAGACTGTGTCCAAAGCTCGACAACTCCCACGCCCCCAAATGCGCCGTCAAAACCAGTACGCCGCGCCCTCGCCCCCGTGCTTCTAAATAATGTTCCAGCCCCTCGGTGCGCATCAGTCCCGGCAGCGCCTGGGCGCGATCGCGCGGAAAAAGGCAAAACTCCGCCATCTGCCGTCCCAGGTTGCGGTAGAGTTCGCGAACGATCCGCTCCCGCTCGCTGCCCTCCATCTCGGGAAACGCAATCTCAAGATTCCGCCGCGCCACCCGCACCAGCCGCCGGTGCCCCCAGTAAAATCCCGCGGCAATGGCCCGCCCAACGCCGCGCGCGGCGCGGCGGGGAAGGCTGCCCATCGCCGCCAGCGCCGCCCGCACCGGCAGGTACTCTAATTGCTCGCGCGCTGACATAAAGTGGTGACTTAGAATACAATGGCCTTATGCGCCCACTGCTGTTAATCGCGCTTTTCGCCGGTGCTTTAGCCGCGCAGCAAGCCGCCGCGCCGGCTACTGCCGCGAGCGATGTTCCGGCCTATCACGCCACTCCCGCCAAGGCCGCCGCTCTGCCCCCGACTCTGCCTCCAAAGACCTTTAACGATCCCCGCGTCCAGGCCGCCTACGCCATGGCCGCCAAGGTCCGCGGCGTGCTCTACCAGCAGCCCTGCTACTGCCACTGCGATAAAGAAATCGGCCACCATAGCCTGCTCGATTGCTTTGCCGGTGATCACGCCTCGATCTGCGAGACCTGCATGATGGAGGGCGTCTATGCCTACCAGCAAACCAAGGCCGGCAAAACCCCCGGTCAAATCCGCGCCGCCATCGAGCGCGGAGAGTGGAAGAACGTCAACCTCAACGACTTGCTTTCCGAGCGAGTGTATTAGTGACCCTCTCGCTCGACGATCTCCAGCGCGAGTACGATCAGCTCGCCCAGAAAACGCGCGACGTACGGGTGTATCTTTGACCCGCCGCACCTAACCAAAGAGCTCGCCACGCTCGACCAACAGGCGGCTGAACCCAATTTCTGGAGCGACCCCGCCCGCTCCCAAACCGTCAACCGCGCCCGTAAGCGCGTGCAGGAATTTCTCGACGACGACCAGAAGCTTGCCCGCCACGTCGAGGACCTCGCCACTCTCATCGAACTCGGCCGCGAGGGCGAAACCGTTGACGCGGACATCCGTCGCGAGCTCGACACCCTGCGCTCCGAGCTCGAAGAGATCGAAACCCGCACCCTCCTCGGCGGCGAGAACGACGTGCTCAACGCCATTCTGACCATCCACCCCGGCGCCGGCGGCACCGAAAGTCAGGATTGGGCCGAGATGCTCCTGCGCATGTACACCCGCTGGGCCGAGCGCCGCCGCTTCAAAGTCACCGTCAACGACCGCCAGGAAGGCGAGGAAGCCGGCATTAAGAGCGCCACCATCACCGTCGAGGGCGAGTACGCCTACGGCCTGCTGCAATCGGAGACCGGCGTCCACCGCCTCGTCCGCATCTCGCCCTTCGACCAGGCCAAGCGCCGTCACACCTCCTTCGCCAGCGTCTTCGTCAGCCCTGAAATCGACGATCGCATCGAGATCAACATCCGCGACGAGGATTTGCGCATCGACACCTTCCGCGCCGGCGGCAAGGGTGGCCAGCACGTCAACATGACCGACTCCGCCGTGCGCATCGTACATCTCCCCACCAACATCGTGGTGCAATGCCAGAACGAGCGCTCCCAGCACAAGAACAAGGATATGGCGATGAAGATCCTGCGCTCCCGCCTCTACGAATTTGAAATGGAGAAGAAGCGCGCCGCCGCCCGCAAAGTCGAGGACGCGAAACTCGACATTGATTTCGGCAGCCAGATTCGCAGCTACGTCCTCCAGCCCTACCAAATGTGCAAGGACACCCGCACCAAACTCGAAATCGGCGACGTCAACCGCGTGCTCGATGGCGATCTCGACGCGCTGCTCCAGGCCTGGCTGGTCCTGCGGCGGAAGAGCTAATTCCCATGCGCGGCAAAAAACAAAAGCGCGGCCGCAACCCTGAGCGCAAGCCCGGACGCAAGCACGATCGCCACCCCCCCGAAAAAAAACGCGCGCCGCTCGCGCGCCTTCCAGCTCGTCCGCCGGTCAAATCAAAATCGCAGCAGATCGAAGGCCGCATCTCCCTCCACCGCGACGGCTACGGCTTCGTCAGCCGCCCCTCGGGCGGCCCCGACATCTTCATCCCGCCGCCCTACATCGGCGGCGCCATGCAGGGCGACACCGTCACCGTCCGCATCACCTCCGCTCGCGGCGACCGTATCGAAGGCGCGGTGGTCAATGTCGTCCGCCGTGTCCAGACCTCGATCGTCGGCACCTTCCACGAGCACCCCCGCGGCAACTACGTCCAGGCCATAGACGAGCGCGTCCGCGAACGCATCTTCATCGCCCCCGGCGATGAAATCCCCTCCGCACCCCTCAGCCGCGACCGCGTCGGCCCCCGTGTCGAGGTTGACTATAACTCGCCCGACGGCCTCATCGTTGACGTCGAACTGACCTCCTTTCCCGGCGCCGGCGTCACCCCGCGCGGCAAAGTAATCGAGGTGCTCGGTCGCCGCGACGATTTCGGCGTTGACGTCGAGATCATCATTCGCAAGCACCATCTCCGCCACCATTTCCCGCCCGAAGTCGTTGCCCAGGCGACCGCCGTCCCCGCTACAATTCCCGCCGGCGAAGTCGCCCGCCGCCGCGACTTCCGCTCGCTCCCGATTGTCACCATTGACGGCGAATCCGCCCGCGACTTCGACGACGCCGTGCTAGTCAACCGCCTCCCCAACGGCAACTTCGAGCTGCAGGTCCACATCGCCGACGTCAGTTATTACGTTCGCCCCGGCTCGCCCATTGATCGCGAAGCCGAACTGCGCGGCACCTCGGTCTATTTTCCCGACCGCGCCATCCCCATGCTGCCGATCGAGCTCTCCAGCGGATTGTGCAGCCTCCGCCCCAATGAGGACCGCTTGGTAATGTCGTGCCTGATGGAGATCGACCCCCAGGGCGAAATCGTCGGCCATGAGCTCATGCCCGGCGTCATCCGTTCCTCGGCTCGCCTGACCTACACGCAAGTCAACGCTGAAATCGAAAAGTACCCGCTCATGGTTGCCCTCCAGGCCGCCCTCTACGACAAGCGCCAGCGCCGCGGCTCGATTGACTTCGATCTCCCCGAACCCGAAATCTCCTTCGACGAGCACGGCCTCATGCGCTCGATCGTCAAGAGTGAACGCAACATCGCCCACCGCTTGATCGAAGAGTTCATGCTCGCCGCCGCCGAAACCGTCGCCCGCCATCTCGAAGCCGCCGGCGTGCCCTCGGTGTACCGCATTCACGAGCAGCCTGACTTAAAGAAGGTGGCCGAATTCGAGCAAGTCGCGGCGACCTTCGGCTACTCGCTCGGCACCGGACCGCTCCCCATCCAGCGCATGCGCGTGCGCGGAAAAGTGGTCGAGGTCCCCAACCCCGCCAAGTTCAAGATCAGCCCTCGCAATTACCAGCGCCTCGCCGCCAAAATCGCCGGCACGCCTTCCGAGCGCATGCTCAGCTTCCTCATGCTGCGTTCACTCAAGCAGGCCCGCTACTCCGCTCACAACGTCGGCCACTTCGCCCTGGCCACGCGCAGCTACACCCATTTCACCAGCCCCATCCGCCGCTACCCCGACCTGATGGTGCACCGCATTCTCAAAGCCGTGCTCGAAAAGCGCCCCCCCAATCCCGAGCTCGCCAGCGAGGAAGCGATCGAGCCCGTCGCCCGCCAATCGAGCGAGAGCGAACGCGCCGCCGACGACGCCGAACGCGAGTTAATGGACTGGAAGAAAGTCCGCTTCATGGAAATCCGCCTCGGCGAAGAGTTCGAGGCTCTGGTCATTCACGTCAACCGGCAAGGCTTCTTCATCGAGCTCGACGACCTGTTCATCGAAGGCTTCGTTCCCGCCGCCACTCTCGCCGACGACGATTACCGCTACCTCGATGCCACCAAGGAGTGGGTCGCGCAACGCTCCAAGCGCCGCTACAAACTCGGCGGCCGCCTGCGCGTCCTGGTCGAACGCATAGACCCCGTCCGCCAGCAAATCCACTTCTCGCCGCTCCCCTAACGAGGGCCGCACATATCAGTGCGGCAGCGGTAGTTGCGTCAATGCGCGGTCGAAATGAATTCGCGCCCCGCCCTGCGCGCGGATGGTTGCGGCGATGATGGCTCCCGAAACCGAATCGCTGCCATCGATGGTCACGTCGGCGTTCGGCGCGTAGAGCACCAGCGCGGTTTGGTCGCCGCTCGCCAGGTTGATCGCGCCGGTGCCCGGGTAAAGTACGACCAATTGCGAGGGCGCGCCTTGGTTCTCCACCGCGCCGCGACTCAATTCCATTACCTGCTTCGTGCCCTTATCCCCGCCGCCGGCGATGGTAATGACCACCGGCCCGGACGCCACGTGCAAGCGGCTGTCCCCGCGCAGGCGCAATGTGTTGAAAGTGTAACTGCCGGCCGAAAGATCGACAATAACGCCGCCATCGGTCTCCATATCGCCGTAATTGCCGGGCGCCAGCGCCAGCCGGCGGCCATGCCCACCGTGGATGTCCTGGTCGTTCGTCGACGCCGTGGCGGCGGCGGGGGCAGGGAAGTCCAGTGCTCCGGCAAGCGCCACGATGCCGCCTGTTATTGCGCTATGGCCGCTTGCTTCGAGCGACGTCACGGTACTCGTGCCGTGGTCGTCGCGATCATGGTCGCCGTCGCCCTGGTCGCAGTCCCCGGTGGTGTTTCCGTTCGGATCGTTCAGCACGCCATACACCGTGGCGTCGCCGTCGAGCCGGACATTGCCGTTGGCGCCAATGTTCCCGCTGCTGCGATCGCGCCCGAGCGGATAGGCGCCCAGGGCGGAATCGTAACTGTCAACCGTCGCATGGCCGTCGAGACGAAGCACCCCGCAGCCATGACCGGTGGCGAACAATCCCCAGCCCAGCCCCAGGTTGACGCTGAAACTTTGTGTCGCCGATGCCGGTTGATAGTTGGGAAACGCGGTGCCGCCTGCGCTGGCGACAATCGTGATCGTGCCCGGGCTGGCGATCGTTAGGCTGCAAGCGTTGTTCTGGTCGCAACTCACGATCGCCGGGCCGCTGACCGTGTAGCTCACCGGCAAACCCGCGCTCGAAACCGCATGCAGCGAAAGCGTGAGCGCGCTGCCCGTGAACAGTTGATTGGCGATCGGCGGCGCGAGAATGCTCTGCGGCGCGGGCAGGATCGTCACCACTCCCGGCACATAGCTGATGGCGTAATTCGGATCTGCCGCTCCACCGCAGGCGCTGGCGAACATTCCGACGCTTGTGGCGGCGGTAACACCGGTGGAGCAGGACGCCGAAGGCGCCAGGTTGGCCGGCGAATCGCCGTTGACGAAACCGCTATACGAGGCCGCAATCGGTTGCGGAGTGGCGCCGAAGTACATCGTCTGGCTGCTGGCCGTGATGGTCAGCGGCGCGGGCTTGACGGTAAGCGCAAAAGTGGCGCTCGCCGGCTGGTGATTGTCGTCGCCGCTCAGCGAGGCAACAATGGTGAAGTTCCCGGCGGGTACGACTGTTGCCGCCGTCACCGTGCTGGCGCCGATCGTGTAAACGATCGCAGCGCCGTCCGATCCGGAGGCGTTGAGCACGCCCTGCAGGTTGCTGCCGTAAGTCATCGTCGCCGAATTCGGCGTCCAGGTTACCCTCGCCGCGGCCCGCGCGATGGTATCGCTGATCGTCCCCGTGGCCGCGGCATAATTGCCGGTCGTGTCCGTGAACGTCCAGGTGTCGGTATAAACGCCGGCATTGGTGTGCGTTGTGCCGCTCAGATCGAGACCCGCGAGCGGCGCGTTGTTCACCCCGGTAACGCCGCCTGTTGCAGTGTGAGCGGTGCCGTCGAAGGTAACGCTGTAAGGTGTGACGCTAACGACGGCGTTGGCTTTGCTCACCACGTCGTTCACCGAGCCGCTGCTATTGACGTAATTGCCGGTCGCGTCGGTGAATGTCCAGGTGTCGGTATAAACGCCGGCGCTGGTGTGCGTCGTGCCGCTCAGGTCGAGACCGGCGAGCGGCGCGTTGTTCACCCCGGTAACGCCGCCTGTGGCGGTGTGAGCGGTGCCGTCGAAGGTAACGCTGTAAGGTGTGACGCTAACGACGGCGTTAGCTTTGCTCACTACGTCGTTCACCGAACCGCTGGTATTGATGTAATTGCCGGTCGTGTCCGTGAACGTCCAGGCGTCGGTGTAAGCGCCGGCGCTGGTGTGCGTTGTGCCGCTCAGATCGAGACCGCCCAGGGCGGAATGGTTTACGCCGGTGGCGCCGCCCGTGGCGGTATGCGCGGCGCCATCGAAGGTGACGGTGTACGGCGTGACCGTGACCGTCGGCGTCGCTTTGCTCAAAGCGTCGTTGACCGTGCCGCTCGAGTTGGTGTAATTGCCGGTCGTATCGGTGAATGTCCAGGTATCGGTGTAGGCGCCCGCATTGGTGTGGGTGGTGGCGCTGAGGTCGAGTCCGCCGAGGACGGTGCTGTTAACGCCGGTGACGCTGCCCGTGGCTGTGTGAGGGGTGCCGTCGAAGGTCAGATTATATGGTGCAACCGTGACCGTAGCTGCGGCTCTGGTAATGGTGTCGGTGATCGTTCCGCTCGCGCCGGAGTAGTTTCCGTTCGGATCGCTGAAGCTCCAGGCGTCGCTATACACGCCGGCATTCGTGTGGCTTGTGGCCGACAAGTTCAGCCCCGCGAGCGTCCCTCCGCCCACGCCCGACGCGCTGCCCGTGGCTGCGTGGGCCGTGCCGTCGAAAGTCAGCGTGTAGCCTGAAACACTGACGGTCGGTGTCGCCTTCAAAATAATGAAGGTTCCGCTGGCCGATCCCTGATAGTTGGTGTCGGCGACGCTTGCCGTTACCAGCGGGTAGGTGCCGGCGTTGATTTCCGTCGCATTGGCGCTCCAGGTCACCGCGAGCCCCAATGGGCTCGTCACCGCGGTCGGCATTTGCTGCGCGGCGTTGTACGTTGTCGTGAGGCTGCTGAGCGTCACTGTTGCTTGCGCCTTTACCGCGATGACCGAATCGGTGACCGAAGGCGCTGCGTTGAATTGCGTATTGCCCGCCTGTGTGTACTGCACCGTACAGGTGCCCGTGCCGCTGGTCATGGAAATTTGCGCGCTCGCGGTTCCCCCGCCAGAGCACGCCCCGGTGGCGGCGATGGCGACCGGCAAGTTGGAACTCGCGATCGCGCCCACCGTGAACGACGTGCCGTAGACTGCGCTGGCCGGTGCCGCCTGGGTCACGGTGATGGTTTGGTTGGCGTTCTGCGTCTGCCCGGTGATGGCGATGCTCGAACCGCCATTCTGTTCGTTATCGGTCAATTGGAGCGTGCCGCTGTCGCCGGGGAAGCTGCTGGGTGTGAACTTGAGAGTGACGGTGCAACGGCCGCCCGGGGCGATTACCGCCGTGGTGCAATTGTTCGTTTGGCTGAGGAAGCCACTGGTGCTGGACAGGCTGACCGCCTGGATACTGAGCGAATCGGTGCTCGAACTGTTGGTGATCGTAACCTGCCCCGTGGAGGTCTGATTCAACTGCGCCGACAGCGTGTCGCCGTTGGGATTGAAGCTGGCGGCGGGGAATCCGCCCGTGCCGCTGACGTAAACGAGGTGCGGACTGTCCGGCGCGTTGTCGTTGATCACCAGGATGGCCGAGGCCGGGCCCTCCGCCGTCGGCGTGAATTGGACGTTGACGAGCGTGCTGCCACTCTGCGCCAGCACGTGGGTGCTCGCCACGCTAAACGCTGGCGAGCCGATCCACTGCATCGAATTGATCACCAGCGGCGTTCCATGCGCAATGAAATTGTCTTCGGCCACCACAAAACTCGTCGTGCAGGTGGTGCAGTTGAGGGCTGCGTTCCCGGCATTTAACTGGTCCGCGACCCCGTTGAAGCCCGATCCCAGATCCAGCAGGCTGACAATCGAAGTGAAAGCCGTTGAGGTGGTCGAGCTGCCGTTGAACAAGGTGGTCGTCTGTGCGTAGCTCGTTGGATTTACGTTATCTCCGGCGACGCTGGCCGATGCCGCCTGGCCGGCGGCCGGCAATTCGGCGCCGTCTGAAAAATTATAAAAATCCTGGCCGGCGGTGGCGCTGCCGAAATGCTGTGTGGAAACCGGCGTGTTGAAAATCTCCGCTTGGCCGTCCAGGTTGAAAAATCCGCCGCCCAGTCCGTCCGCGTTCCCGCCGCCGCTCGAACCTGCGCCGCCCACCGCGGCGTTGCCGCTCAAACTGTCGCTGCCCAATCGCAGGTGGCCAACCTGATTGAAAATGACGCCCCCCATGCCGGCGCCGCCGCCGCCCCCGCCCGAGGTGCTGCCATTGCCGGCTCCAAGACCGCCGCTGCCCGGAGTGTTCGCGCCCGCGCCGCCGCCGGCGCCGAAGCCGCCATTGCCGCCGCTCTCAAAATCGCTGCCGCCCCCGCCCCCGAATCCGCCGCTGCCTCCGCCCACGCCCGAGCCGCCGGCGCCGCCGCCGCCCACGCCTCCTCCGCCCCCGCCGGCGCCCGGATTGCTGGCGCTCGCGCCTCCGCCTCCGCCCCCGAACGCGCCGCCACCGCCGCCGCAGAATGTGCTCGATGAGCCGCTCCCGCCCGCCCCGCCGCCCTGCGAACCGGGGCCGCCGTTGGCGCCGGAATTGGCGTGGCCGTTTTCGCCGGTTTCAAAGCCGCCCCCGCCCGCGCCGCCGCTGCCATTGCCATTGGCCGCGCCGCCGATGCCGCCCAACGCTCCCGTCCCGGCAATGCAGTTCGATGCCCCGCCTTCGCTGCCCAGGAAGCCGCCGCCCGTGCCTCCATGGAATCCTCCTCCGCCGCCATCGCCTCTGAAGCCGCCGCCGCCGCCGCCGGCAGAGCCGAAGATCAGCGTATTGCCGTTTTGCACGAAATTGTCGCCGCCGTTGCCGCTCAGGCCCCCGCCGCCGCCGCCGCCAAGCCCGCTGAACGATCCAATGCCGCCGCTGCCGCCGGAGGCGGTATTGTTGGTCGCGATCACGCGCACCAGCGTCAGCGTTCCCTGGTTGTAGATGGCCCCGCCCATGCCCGCGCCCCCGCCTCCGCCTCCGCCGCCGCTGCCGCCCGCGCCGCCCTGCGCCAGGCCCCCGGTGAGCGTGAGATCGGTGAGCGTGAGCGTGCCCGCGCTTTGGCCGGCGGCAATGCCGCCTCCGATGTAAAAGAAGCGGAACGCCGACGCAAACGGATTGCGGCTGATGGTCGCTCCCTGGCCGATGATCAGGATGTTCGAGGTGATCGCAGGGAAGGCGTTGGGTCCATACCACCAGTTGTTGGCCTGCGATACCGTGTACTGACCATGGGCGGCCAAAACGATGGTTCCGCCGCCGCTCTGGTTGATCGAGTTGATCGCGGCGATAAGACCGGCCACGTCGCCGTTGCCGACGTTGATGACGTTGGTGGTGTTAAAGGTTTGTGCCTGCGCCGCTCGCGGTGGAAAAAATGCAAACGACGCGGCCACACAGGCAACGGCCGCTATGCGTGCAGCCAGGGAACCATTTTGTACTCGAACCATCGCGCAATACTCCCCTTCATCGGAAAGCAACCCTGCACCAGTCGCCTCCGAATCGAACCTTAAATTGTTGGGGGGGAAAAGTGGCTCGATTATGGAGTAACTGTCGCTCACTTGTCAATCGCAACCCCGCCCAATAACCGGGAACTGACCTATGATTAGCGCTATGTCCCATCGTGACCCGCGCCTCGCTCTGGCCATCTGCCTCCTCTTCCTGTTGCCCGCGCTGGCTGCGGCGCAGTTCTTTGGCGGCCCCAGCGGGCCGCAGAAGGCGATCACCGTTCCCCCCCTGCAGTTTCACTACATGGGGCCCGCCGCTGCAGGCCGCATTTCCGCCGCCGCTGGCGTGCCCGGCGACCCCACGACCTACTATCTCGGCTCCGCCTCCGGCGGCCTTTGGAAATCCACCGATGGCGGGCACTCCTTCTTGCCCATCTTTGACCGCCAGGATGCTGCCGCCATCGGCACCATTGCCGTTGCGCCCAGCGACGCCAGTACCGTGTGGGTCGGAACCGGCGAGCCCTGGGTGATCCGTCCCAGCGACATCATCGGCGACGGCGTCTACCGATCCACCGATGCCGGCGCGACCTGGCACAACATGGGCCTCGCCGCCACCGGGCGCATCGCTCGCATCGTGATCAATCCCCAGGACGCCGACAACGTCCTCGTTTGCGCCGAGGGACGCCTCGGCGCGCCCCAGCATGAGCGCGGCGTCTTCCGCACCACCGATGGCGGCCTCACCTGGAAGCAGACGCTATTCGTCGATGAAAACACCGGCTGTAGCGGCCTTGCCATGGATCCCTCCAACCCCAACTCTCTTCTCGCTGGCACCTGGCAGGTGGAGCAGCGAACCTGGGTCGAGGCCAGCGGCGGCCCTGGCAGCGGCGTTTGGGCCTCCCGCGACAACGGCCAGACTTGGACGCGGCTGACCGCCGGCTTGCCCCACTCCCCCGTGGGCAAGGTGGATGTCGCCATCGCGCCCTTGAACGGCAAGCGCGCCTACGCCCTCATGCAGACGGCGGATCAGGGCTCGCTCTGGCGCAGCGACGACGGCGGCGCGAACTGGAAGGTGGTCAGTTGGGATCGCTCCCTGATCGGACGCGCCGGCTATTACATTCGCCTCGCCGTCAATCCGCAAAATGCCGACGACGTCCTCATCACCAGCAGCAGTTTTCACCGCTCGCTCGACGGCGGCCTCACCTTCGCCGGCAACGGCGGCAAGGCGCGCACCGCCGGCGCGGCCAGTTGCGGCGACTGCCACGACATTTGGATGGACCCCAAGGATCCGGCGCGCTACATGCTCACCGATGACGGCGGCGCCAGCATTGCGACCGGCGCCGGCACCGCCCTCCAGGTCTCGCTCCCCAACGGCCAGATGTATCACGTTGCCACCGATAATCGCGTTCCTTACTGGATTTACAGCAATCGCCAGGACGACGGCACCATGCGCGGACCCAGCACCGTCTCCCTGCCTTCCGGCAATGGGCTCCTGCCCAAAACCGAGTTCATGCCCCGCGGCAGCGAATTTGACGGGTTCGACTTCAGCGATTTTTTTGGCGGCGGCGAAAAGCCCAACCCGGAGTTGGTGGCCAAGTTGCCCCAGGCCGCGCCCGCCCCTCCCGGATTTGCTTTCGGCCCCAACGACCTCACCAAGGCGCCGTCCGGCGGATTTGATTTTTCCGATTTCCTTCCGCCCGCGCCGAAATGGCAGCCCGACATTGGCGGCTGCGAGTCCGGGTTCACCATCCCCGATCCGACCGATGCCAACGTGGTCTGGGCCACCTGCTACGGCAACAAACTCACCCGCTATGACGCGCGCGAAGGCGAAGCCCACTCGGTCGAACCTTCGGAGATCTCCCTCGACTCGCCGCCCAACCAGGTGAAGTACCGGTGTCACTGGACCGCGCCGCTGGCGATTGATCCCTTCGACCACAACAACGTGTATTACGGATGCCAGGTCATTCTCAAAACGTCGGACAAGGGCAACTCCTGGGCGCCGGTCAGCCCCGACCTCTCCACCCACGATCCGTCGCGCGTCGTAAGCAACGGCGGCATTGTCGGCGACAACCTCGGTCAATATGACGGCGAAGTGGTGTGGGCAATGGCGCCTTCGCCGGTCCAGCGCGGACTGCTTTGGGCCGGCACCAACGACGGCAAGCTCTGGTATACCAAGGATGGCGAATCCGCCTCGCCCCACTGGGTCGACGTCAGCGCCAATCTCCATCTGCCGCCCTGGGGCGAGTTCAACCAGATCACCCCCTCGAGTTTCGACCCCGCCACCGCCTACGTCGCCGTGGACTTCCGCATGGCGGGCGCCGGCGACCTCAAGCCCTATCTCTTGAAGACCACCGATTTTGGCGCGACCTGGCGGAGTGTTGTCGGCGATCTTCCCGCTTCGAATCCGCTCGATTACACCCTCTCCATCACCGAAAATCCCAACCGCAAGGGAATGCTCTTTGCAGGCACGGCCCACGCCTTTTACTATTCGCTCGACGACGGCGCCCACTGGACCCATTTCTCCGCCGGCCTTCCGCCTGCGCCGGTGAGCTGGATCACGGTCGAAAAGCGCTTTCACGACGTCGTAATCTCGACCTACGGCCGCGGCCTGTACATCCTGCCCGACATCACGCTGCTCGAACAGACCGGCGCCACCGTGCCGGCGGGCAGCGCCACCCGCTTGCTGGCGCCGGGCGCGATCTTCCGCACCGCCCGCGGCGTTTACCCAACCGCGGCCGATCCGGCCCGTCCGCCCTTCCAGTTCGAGCTGGCGGATACGCCGGAGACGCCGGTGACCATGGAGATTCTCGATGCCGCCGGCCGCGAAATCCGTACCCAGAAAATCAACGCGCACCAGGGATTGAACGGCGCCTACTGGGATTTGCTGTACGACGCGCCCACGCTGGTCGAGCTGCGGACGACACCGCCCGAAAATCCCCATATCTGGGATGAGCCGCGCTTCCAGGGCAAGCAGTTCCGCACTATTACGCACTGGGGGATCACGCCGACCACCGGCGTCCCCCTCGCCGCCCCCAGCGCCTATCAAGTCCGGCTGACGGTGGATGGCAAGAGTTACACCGAGCCGTTCACCGTGCAAAAAGATCCGGCGATAGAAGCCTCCGACGCCGACCTGGCCGCATCCACCGCCATGCAGGTGCGCATTCGCGGCGATATCACCGCCACCAGCGAGATGGTGAATCAGATGGAGAAGTGGCGCAAAGCTACCACCGATGCGGCGCTGAATCAGAAAATCCTTGCGGTCGAACTCCAATTGGTCACCCGCTCCGAGATGCTGAGCGACGACAAATACTTTCCCGAGGCTTACAAGGTCTACATGAACCTGATCTGGCTCAGTGGCGGCGTGGGCCAGGGAGCCAGCGACGAGGCCGGCGGCGTGGATTACGCTCCGACCGCAACCCAGGTGCAGGTGCTCGATGAAATCGAGAAGCAGCTCGCCCAGGCCAAGTCGGCATACGCCCAACTGCAAGCAACCATTCCGCACTAAGAATGGTGTGCCACGGATTTTGTCGCTGCCGCGCGACGCCGGATTGGGGCTCAGGGGTCCCCATTCCGGCGCCGCGCCACCAATCAATGCCGGCTGAACCCGTCAGTTTGCCGAGGCCCGCTCAAGGTGGTCGATCACCATCACCGGTATAGATCGCTTCACGGTGTGGGTCATGTCGAGGTCAATGCCGAGTTGCTTCTTGAAGGCCGTTTGCAGCGCGTTTTCGGTGTCGAAATTCCTTTGTCCAGGCGCTTCCCCCGGATACGGTTCGGGAGGCGCAACTGTAACCTCAAAGTCATACAGCGCACTTGAGCCGGCGGCATCAACGACCGGTTGAATTCGCAAACGGGTAAGGAACGTGGCAATGGCTCCGAGGGTCACCGAACTGCCGGCGAACTCGATGCCATTGGATCCTTCCGCGACGTGAACCACCCCGCACGCGTATTCTTTGGAGTCAGGTGGTATGGCTTCGCCCGGGGCCAGGCAATGACCGCTCGCGGGGTGTAAATCGGGCCCCGGCGAGCCGGCCGAAAGAATCGAAACATCAACCGCCCGCATCTCCGAGTGCCATTTCATGCCGAAGCGATCGCGGAGCATCGACTGCAGCATTAAATGCAGGTCGGCGTCGGTGGTCGAAGGCGGCATATGGGCCTCAACCGTGTACCTTTGCCCCCTGACCCAGTCGGGCAGGCCCTCAACCAAGCTAGGCTGAGTGTCGAACGTAAAATAAATCAGCCACGGGATGGGGACCGCTCTGACCACCCAATATCCGCCCTGCTGTGGCTTATCCGGGACCATTGGATCGCCGGGTGAAGCAGGCTTGACCGAGACTACGTCAAACCGCAGCGGTGCCCGTGTCGCAGGAACATTTTGGGATTTCGATTGGGTTTGTGCATTCCCGACGACCATTGCCGATGGCGCAACAGTGAATATCAGAAGGGCCGCCATCATTCTTACGCAGCCCTTAGGCGTCATACCCAGTCCAAAAAAATTGCAGAATAACGACATCATGGGTGTTCTCGCAAAAGCTGTTTGTGCAAATTCGAAATTAGAGAATCGTTGCCCGAGTTCGTTCCATCGGCACAAACATCCGACTTCGCGGCAGCGTACCACGAATCCAGGGCAGGAGGCCAAATGCGCGGGGCGCCCAATTTGCACAGCAGTTGGCGCGCTGGGGTGGTCGTAATTCCGAAGGGGTCCGACTGCCAGTGGCAGTCGGACGCCCCCGGCAAGAAATACGGCGCGGTTCCGGCGCCAATCAATGCCGCGCGACGCCGGATTGGGGCTCAGGGGTCCCCATTCCGGCGCCGCGCCTAAGCGGGTCGCGCGGCGACAGCCGCGCGGGGCCCAGCGCCAATCAATGATCCCGATCGACACACCCTCCCCAAAAAATACAATTTGGAGTCAGCGACTTGTCGCGCAAACGCATAATACGCACATGACCACACCGTATCTGGCCAATCACATCGCCGGGGCTTGGACCGCGCTGCCCGACGCCGAGCACCTCCCGGTCACTAATCCGGCCACGCTCGTCGTCCTGGCCCAGGTCCCGATGTCGCCGGCCGCCGAGGTGGCGCGTGCGGTGGAGGCGGCTGCGGCCGCATTCCCCCTCTGGCGCGAAATTCCCGCCGGCGAGCGCATCCAGTGTCTGTTTCGCCTCAAAGCCGCCCTCGAAGCCGACCTCGAGGGCCTTGCCCAGACCATTGTTGACGAGTGCGGCAAAACATTGGACGAGGCCCGCGCGGAAATCCGGCGCGGCATTGAGAATGTCGAAACCGCCTGCGGCATCCCGCTGCTCATGCAGGGCTTCCACAGCGAAAATGTAGCGCAGGGAATCGATGAAACCATGCTGCGCCAGCCGCTCGGCGTGGTGGCGATCGTCACGCCGTTCAACTTTCCCGCCATGATCCCGCTGTGGTTTCTGCCCTACGCGATTGCCTGCGGCAACACCGTCGTGTTCAAACCATCTGAAAAGACCCCACTCGCCGCCGAGCGCATCCAGCGTTTGATGGTTGCCGCCGGCGTGCCGCCCGGGGTGGTGAATCTTGTCCACGGCGAGCGCGCCAGCGTCGAGGCGCTGCTCGATCACCCGCTCGTTCGCGCCGTCAGCTTCGTTGGCTCAACCGCCGTCGCGCGCCAGGTGTACGCGCGCGCCGCCGCGGCAGGGAAGCGGGCTCAGTGTCAGGGCGGCGCCAAAAACGCAGTCGTGGTGTTGGACGATGCCGACCGCCAGGGCACGCGCCAGGTGCTCAGCGATTCCGCCTATGGATGCAACGGCCAGCGCTGCCTGGCAGCCTCGATCGCTATTGCCGTGGGCGACGCCCGAGGCTGGCTCACGGACGAACTAGCCGCCGCCGCGCGCGAACGTCCCGTGGGTGCGGTCATCACCGCCGCCAGCAAGCAGCGCATAGAATCCCTGATCGCGCGCGGCATTGATGAGGGCGCGCGCGCCGTCGTTGACGGTCGCGGCCGCCCCGGTCAGCAATGCGCCGCGACATTGCTGGATGAAGTCAGACCCGACGGCACCCTCGCCCAGACCGAAATCTTCGGCCCGGTTCTCAGCCTGATTCACGCCGCAACGCTGGAACAAGCGATCGCCTTCGTCAACCGGCAGTCATACGGAAACATGGCCTGCCTCTTCACCAGCAGCGGCGCCGCCGCGCGCGAATTCAAACACGAAGCGCAAGCCGGCAACATCGGCATCAACCTCGGCGTCGCCGCGCCCATGGCCCAATTCCCCTTCACCGGCTGGAAGGGAAGCTTCTTCGGCGACCTCCACGCCCAGGGCCGCGACGCTGTGGAATTCTATACGGATAAGAAGGTCGTCATCGAACGCTGGCCAACAACGCTCTCCCGAACATTCTGATCGAGCGCCGCGCCCAAGCGGGTCGCGCGGCGACAGCCGCGCCAACCAATGCCGTATGACAGAACTGCGCCGTTGATTTCTGCTTGCTTTTTATTCCCCGCATCCGTGCTACCATCATCGCCGCTATGCGAACCACAGTACTGTGTGCAGTCACTATTGCCGCCTTGTCTCTGGCGCTGAGCGCCCAGGGCGCCCGCAACGGACGAGGTGCCCGTGGCGCCGCCGCCACCGCGACAACCCCCGCCCCGGCCCCCGTACCCCAGGCGGCCCCGGCCCCGCCCGCCGCCCGCGGACGTGGCGGCCCCGGCCCCGCCGGCCCCAACGACCTTTACGACTTCTCCAACTCCGCCTCCGAAGTAGCGCCCATTCGCGACGCCGCTCCGGTTGAGACGCCGCAGAAGATTTCTCTCGCCGGCGCCGACGTCAGTTATACCGCGCGCGCCGGCTACATGCCTATTGACAACGCCACCACCGGCCAGCCCGAAGCCCACATCTTCTACACCTATTACGCCGTCACCGGCGCCTCCGGTGATCGCCCGCTGTTGTTCGTCCTCGGCGGCGCGCCCGGCTCCGCCGCGAGCTGGCTCGAGCTCGACGGTTTCGGACCCAAGCGCCTCGCCGTCGGCGCCGACGGCACCGCCGGCCTGCCTCCCTACCATTGGCAAGACAACCCCGACACCCTGCTCGGCCGCGCCGACCTGGTCTTCGTCAACCCCATCGGCACCGGATTCAGCCGTGTCACCGTGCCCAGCGCCAACGCCAAATTCGCCAATCCCGCCGAGGACGCCGCCTCCCTCGGAGAATTCGTCCGCAGCTTCCTCGCCGAATACGATCGCTGGAACTCGCCACGCTACATCGCCGGCGAGGATCGCGGCACCGGTCGCGTTGCCACCCTTGCCAGTTATCTGACCTCGCACGAGATCCCGCTCAACGGCGCCATTGTGCTCTCCACCGCCGTCGCCACCGACGCCACCGCCGGCGACGAGAAATTCATGACGCTGCTCCCCAGCCTGGTCCTGACTTCGTGGTATCACAAGAAGCTCTCCAGCGACTTGCAGGCTATGAGCGCCGCGCAAGTGGCGGATGTGGCGCGCCAGTTCGCCTCGCGCGAGTACCTCCACGCCCTCTACCAGGGCGACCGCATGCCCGCCGCCGAACGCACCAAGGTCATTGCCGATCTCGCCCGCCTCACCGGCTTATCGAAGTCTTACATCGCCAACAATGACCTCCGTCTGACCACTGAACGCTACGACGCCGAGCTGCTCCGCGAGCAGCACGAGACTGTTTCCGATTCCGACAGCCGTTACGGCGGCTATCTCCATCCCGGCGCCGCCGGCGGACGCGGTGGTTTCGGCGCTGCCCCGCCTGCGCTCGACACTCGCAGCGGCGAATTGGCCAATGGCCTGCTTGCCGCCTACGAACAGTACCTCCGCCACGACCTGCACTTCGACAACAACGGCGTCTACTATCTCCAGCAGGGTGGCACGGGCGCCTGGACCGCCGCCGCCACCGACGACACCGGCCTCGATGCCGCGTGGGATCGCAACCCCGCGATGCGCGTCTTCGTCGCCCTCAACTACTTCGATTTGAATTCTCCCTTCTACGCCGGCGAATTCACCATCGCCCATCTCTCCGCCCCCGCCGCCACCCTGCGCCAGAACCTCACCACCACTCACTTTGAAGCCGGCTCGATGCCCTATGCCGATGCCCAGGCGGGCAAGCAGTTAACCGCCGACTTGGCCAAGTTCATCCACAACTAAGACGGAAACATATCCCATGCGCTTCCAAACACTCGCTCGCTCACTGACTCTGGCCGGCTTCGCCCTCGGTTTCGCCGCCCTCGCTTCCGCTCAGCGCGGTGGCCCTCCCAACGATTTCTACCGCTACAATTACAGCGCGCCCGACACCGTCGCCATCAAAGACGCGGCTCCCGTCGTCACCCAGCACCAGATCACCCTCGACGGGCAGACCATCAACTACTCGGCCCACGTCGGCTTCATGCCGATCCACAACGCGACCACCCAGGTCACTGAGGGTCATTTGTTTTATGTCTATTACTCCAAAGACGGTGTGACGGACGAGACCAAACGTCCCATCTGGTTCCTCTTCAACGGCGGACCCGGCGCCGCCACCATCTGGCTGCACATGGGCGCCTTCGGCCCCAAAATGGTGAAACTCGGCTCCGATGGCCTCTCCACTCCGCCGCCCTATACCTTCGTCGACAACCCCAACAGCCTGCTCGACACCGGCGATCTCGTCTTCATTGACGCTATGGGCACCGGCTTCTCCCGCCCCGACCGCCCCGAGTTCGGCCCCGCCTTTGGCGGCGTCGACAACGACATGGCCGCCTTCGGCGAATTCATCCGCAGCTTCCTCGGCGAATACCACCGCTGGGGATCGCCCCGCTTCGTCGGCGGCGAAAGCTACGGCACCACCCGCGCCGCCGGCCTCGCCGGCTATCTCACCGATCACGACATCCCGATCAACGGCGTCATGCTGCTCTCCGCCGTGATTGACTCCGACGCCGGCGCCGGCGAGCAGCGCCAATTGACGACGCTCCCCACCGAGATTATGACGGCGTATTTTCACAAGCGCCTCGCCCCCGATCTTGAAAAATTAACCCCGGCGCAAATGGCCGATCAAGCCCGCCAATTCGCCTCCGGCGAATACCTCGAAGCCCTTTTCGACGGCGACCGCCAAACTCCGGCTCAGCACGCCAAAGTGGTCGCCGACATGGCCCGCCTCACCGGTCTCTCGCCCGACTTCCTCGAAGCCAACGACATTCGCATCCCGCTCGGCCCGTTCTCCACCGAGCTCCTGCGCGACCAGCACCTCATGACCTCGCGCCTCGACTCCCGCTTTGCCGGCTACCAGCAGGATGGCGCCGCCACCAACACCGCCTTCGACTTCAGCAATTCCAATATCGAGGACAGCTTCCTCTCCGCCTTCGAGCAGTACGTCTATCAAGATCTGAAGTTCGACGACAACAACCTGTACTACGTCTCCGGCAACAACCCGCAATGGTCCGGCGCCTACAACACCGTGGTCAACCTGGAGGACGGCTTCGCCAAGAACCCCCACATGCACCTGTTCGTCGGCATGGGCTATTACGACTTCGCCTGCCCGTTTTATCCGGTGGAGTGGACCATCGCCCACCTGAAGGTTTCACCCGAGGTGCGCGCCCACAACATCGAAACCGGCCATTACGAATCCGGCCACATGGTCTACATTGACGCCAAGGCCGCCACCCAGTACCACAAGGATCTGGTCAAGTTCGTCAACGACGCCCTCCCGCCGAATAATTAATTCGACTTCGGCGTTAGCACAACCCGCTGTTCAGTCACCGATTCGACCTTCGATCGCGAATAGAAAATAGGGAAGTACTTGCCCACCGCCCACAGCGGGTAGAGGTCGCGGTAATGCGGGCTGGTTATATTGCCTGACTGGCCCGGGTTGTTCAACCCAACGGACTGATCCCAATCGCTGGCGTCGGCAATGATCTTGAACGATCCGCCCGCTGTCTGATTGTCGCCGCCGCCGGTTGCGTCAATCGTATTGGCGTCGCCGCCCCGGTGCGCGTCGCCCACGTCGTACTGCCCGCCGAGAAGATGGGGAATCAGCGCATGATGCACCCGCGGCGGCAGCGCCACCGCTTCCTCAAGGCTGCGCGACAGCAGCGCATCGCGACCCGCGATCGGGTCGGCGCCAAAGCGTCCGTCGGGAGCCGAGAGCCAGGCGATCTCCTTGGCCAGGCTCAAAGTCGTGATGAACGGCTGCGCCGCCTTGGGCACCAGCAACTCCCGCAGGTTGGCTTGCAACCGCCGGAGCCAGGCTTCGTATAGCCTGCCCTCCTCCGAGTCGCGCGCCATCCAGTCGTTCCACCCCAGCAATTTCGCCTGCGCCGCCGCGGCCGCGCCCGTCAGCGGCAGGCCTTGCAGCATCGGAATCAATTCCCGCGCCGGCAGCGACTCGTAGTCGTTTTGCAGCCGCACCATGTCGGCCACGGTGAAACGCCGGCCCGAACTTAGCACCTCCGCCACCCGGTCGGCGCGGAATGGATCCGCCCACTGGTAATGCAGCGCGTCGTGATACGGCCAGCCATTGGGAATCAAGAAATTGTTCGACGTATTAAAAAATCCCGACGGCGGATTCAGCCCATGCGGCAGATCCTCAATCGGCAAATAACCCGCCCACTCGTAGCGCCCATCGCCGGGCACCGGCACCAGCCCGCTCCAATTCGGGCGTCTCGGCGTTATGCCCACCGCCTGGTAGCCGATGTCGCCGTTCACCCCCGCCCAAACCATGTTCTCGCTCGGCACCCGGCTAAACGCGCAGTCGGCGCGGAACTCCTGCCAGTCCTTGGCCTGATCCATGCGCAGGCTCGCCAGGTACGGCGCGCTGCCCGTCTCCAGCCACGCGGCCCGAATCGCGTACGCCTTGTGATGATCCGTGTCCTCGTAGACCACCGGTCCGTGCCGGGTGTACTTCAAATCAACCTCGGTCGCGGCCGTCCCCTTGACCGGAATCGACTCGTGGATCACCTGCATCGTCTGCCACGCGCCTTGATAGCGGTACTGGTCCGGGTGCGCCGGGTTGGTGTCGTAGACGTAGAGATCCTCTTCGTCGCCGCCGAAAATCGTCAGCCCCCACGCGCCAAACTCGTTATGCCCGATCGACACCCCGGGCAGCGACGGCTCGCCGCCCCCGATCACGTCCCAACCAGGAGCAACCAAATGCACCCAATAGCGCAGCGACGGCGTCTGCTGCACCCGGTGCGGATCGTTCGCCATGAGCGGCAGCCCCGTCGGCGTCAACTTCCCACTAACCACCCAATTGTTACTGCCGATCTCCTCCGGCCTTGGCGCGAACTCAGCCGAGGCCCTCGGCTCACCCGGCAGCCGCAGCGGACGCCGAAACGCGTTGTACAGCTCCAGCACCTTCGACGAGAGCAGGGAAGCGTCGATCGCCGGGTCGATAGCCAGTGCGGGATGCGCGGGTTGGAAGTTTTCAAGATCGTCCACTTTGTCCGGCCCGATCGCCGCCACCGCCTGAGCCAGGTTCACCTCTTGGGTCACGTTGCCCAGCAGTCCATTGAAGCGGGTGATGACGACCGCCGGTGTCCACGGCTGCGGAGTGAAGCCGAGCGTCTTGAACTCCGGCGAAAGCAGCTCGGGATGCGTGCGCGTCAGCGCGATATAGGCGTTAATGCCGTCTACGAACGCCTGCACGATGGCCGCGCCATGGGGATGGTACCAGTTCAGCTCCTGCGTCAGATCGCCGCGATACTGAAACAGCCGGTCGCCGATATCGCGCTTGACCTCGTCCGGTCCCAACACCTCGGCCAGCGTGCCCGTCGCCTGCCGCCGCCACAACTCAAGCTGAAACAACCGGTCGCTCGCGACGTTATACCCCTGGGCAAAAAACAAATCGTGTTCATTCTGGGCGTAGATATGGGCAATTCCCCAATGGTCGCGCAGTATGGTCACCGGCTGCTGCAACCCCGGTACCGCCTGTGCCGTCGCAAGCGTCGCCACCGCAAGCAATGCCGCCAGGCAGTAGCTCGCCCTCATTGCGCCTTTGCTCCCGCGGCCTGCATCTGCCGCGACACTGCCTCCACCTTCCGCATAAGCGCCAGCGTGTTGAGGCCGTACAGCTTGGCGATCTGGCCGGAGTTGTAACCGCGCGCTTCCAGTGCACGGGTCAGATTCGGAAATTGCGACACATCTTTCAAACCCACCGGCGCGCACTCGATGCCGTCGAAATCGCTGCCGATCCCGACGTGGTCAATGCCGGCGATCTTGACCGCGTGGTCAATGTGGTCAACCACGTCGTTGAGAGTTGGCGGATTGGCTTTCTGCTTGATGAAGTCGCAATAAAAGTTGATTTGGATCACGCCGCCTTTTTCCGCCAGCGCCGTGATCATGGCGTCGGTCATATTGCGCGGCGCGTTGGTCAGCGCCCTGCATGACGAGTGCGACGCGATCAGCGGCGCCTGGCTCGTGGCCAGCGCGTCCCAGAAAGTCTTGTCGGCGACGTGCGAGATATCAACCATCATGCCCAGGCGGTTCATCTCCGTCACCACCTGTTTGCCAAACGGGGTCAGGCCGTTGTGATGGGCGATGGCGGTGTTTTCAATGTCGCCCGACGAATCCGCCCAATCGTTGGTGTTGAAATGAGTCAGCGTCATGTAGCGCACGCCCAGCGCGAAGTAGTCGCGCAGCAGGCGCAGGCTGTCTTCAATGGCGTGGCCGCCTTCAATGCCGATCAGCGCCGCGATCTTGCCCTCGCGGTGCGCCTTCTCGATTTCATCGGCGCTGGTCGCCAGCGCGAAATCGTTGGGATGGGCCGCGACAATGTCGGTGCGGATCGTGTCAATCATTTGCAGCGCCCGGTTGGCGGAGTGGTTGCCTTGCACATACTTGGCATCGACGAACGCCGCGAAGAACACCGCGCCCACCCCGCCGGCGCGCAGCCGCCCAATGTCGGTCATCGTGGTGGGGTTGCCCGTGGCGCCGATATCGAGGCCGTCGACCGTCTTGCTGGTGATGTCGTTATGGGTGTCAATCAGCAGGAACGGCGGCTTGGTCTGCGCCGCCAGCGCCGCCGTCAGGGCCAGCCCGGCCAGGAAATATCGAATGTTCATTGTCCCCCTCCCAACTCGCTTGTTCCATACAGCGCCGAGTCCTTGGGGAATGGATCGCCCCAGATATAATGCGCGAACCAATCCCAGTTCGCCTCGAGCACGGCGCGATTGCTCTTCGGCTTGGTGATCGGGTGGCCGTAGCCGGTGTAAAGAATCAGGCGCGAGGGCACGTGCATGTCCTGCAAGCCCCGGTACAGCTCAAAACTGTCGGGCACCGGAACCCGCTTGTCTTCGCTGCCTTGCTGGATCAGTGTCGGCGTCTTCGCCTGGGTGATGGTCGAGATCGGCGACGTCTTGGCGTAGATCGCCGGATCGGTCCACGGCGTCGAGAGCAGGTACTGCCGCGTAAACGGCGTGATGTCGGTCGAGACGTAGTACGTCATCCAGTCGCTAATGCCCGCGCCCACCGAGATCGCCTTGAACCGGTCGGTGTGGGTGGTGAGGAACGCCGAGATGTATCCCCCCTCGCTCCAGCCCATCGCCCCCATGCGTGTCGGGTCAACCAAACCCTTGGCAATGAGCGAGTCCACGCCCGACATTACGTCCCACATGTCGCCCACCCCCAGGTTGCGCACGTTCAGCGCCCGAAACTTCGCCCCGTAACCGGCGCTGCCGCGGTAGTTGGGCTCGAGCACCAGCGCCCCTCGCGCCAGAAACCGCTGGATTGGATAGTACGTATCCGCCGGGCTCATCGCCGCCGTCGAAACCCCTGTCGGGCCGCCATGGATAACCACGAAGAGCGGATACTTGCGCCCCGGTTGGAAGTCGGCCGGCTTGTGCAGTATCCCTTCAATCGTCGCGCCGTCGCTCGATTTCCAGTTGATCACCTCGGCCGTACCCAGCGTGTATTGGTCGAGCGCGGCGTTGAAATCGGTAATAAACCGCGGATTGAAGCGGGCGCTGCCCGAGACCGCGACCTCGCTCATCCGCTTCGGATCGGCGTCGAGATAGGCGAAGTATTTTCCATCGGGCGTGAACGTCGCGCCGGAGGCGCGATACGTCCCCTCCGGCGTGAGCCGCGTCGGCGCGCTGCCCGGCGTCAGCCGATAGATCTGCGAGGTCGTCTTCTGCGATGCGCCGTAGTAAATGCCGCTGGGCGTCCAGCCGATCAAGCCCGGGTCTTCGTCAAACGCCGCGGTCAGGTCGGTCACATCTCCTGGTTGGGTCGCTGGTTTGGCGAGCACGTCGGCAAGCTTCACCGTCGCCAGGTGCCCATTGGCGTAAAAGTTTTCCGGCTGTGCCAGCGCGGTTTGAAAAACGATCTCGGTCCCGTCGGGCGAAAACTTGGGATTGGTATCCGGTCCCGCGAGCGCAACGATCTTTTTTACCGCCGCCGTCTCCGCCAGATAAATATCCGACCCGCTGCCATCGGCCAGCATCGGATCGGGTGTCGCCGCGAAAACAATGCGCTGGCTGTCGGGCGCCCAGTCGAATCCCTCCACGTTCAGGTCGCGCTGGCCCACCACGGTGGTGGATGCGCCGACATGCGTCGGCATCACCGGCACCGTCAGCAGTTGGTTCTCGGTAAAGTCGTGTTCAAACACCGTGTAGTCGCTGTACTCTTTCGTGCGCCGCTTGCTGGCCGCCGACTCCGGCGCCGGCGCCGTAAACGCAATGCGTTTGCCATCCGGCGACCAGTGAAATGCGGCCACATCCGTCAGGTGCTGGGTCAGCTCCCAGGCTTCGCCGCCTTGCGGCGCGATCACCCAAATCTGCCGCGGCGCGGGCTTGTCCTCCGCCTTCGGCGCTGGCGTATCCGCCGGACGCTCGGCG
>Ga0134128_10000187_pt1 | contig 87650 bp, 73 predicted proteins | sample KB31754_FD_96462 | JGI IMG/M metagenome (GOLD analysis project Ga0134128, IMG submission 96462) | Terrestrial soil microbial communities with excess Nitrogen fertilizer from Kellogg Biological Station, Michigan, USA - KB3-175-4 | ecosystem: Environmental > Terrestrial > Soil > Unclassified ... | reverse complement strand
TGTTCGGCCCAGTGGGCGTGTTTCTTCGGGTCCAGCGGCATGGCGCTTCCTCCTGTCAGTTGAAAACGCGCGAGTCTGCCGCCTTGTTTGATCAATTGCTAGATGGGAGCGTTGGACGCTTACGTTTGAAGAACGGATGACTTCGGTCTAAACGAAAACCCGTTTACACAAAATTCCGCACATCGCCCCGGGTGTCCGAGCATTGTTGCGTCGTCGCGCTGAATTTTTGGACAAAACCCTCCGCATTGAGGCTTGACCGCCATGCGCAAGCCGGTTCGCCAGCCAGATATTCTTGGTTTCGAGATCGTTTTTTTTCGAAAATCGCGGTTTTGGTGGGTGGTTTGGGCTTGCGGACACCCGGACGGGGCACCATAGCACCGAGACTCAGTCGAGGGTAGCCGCCGTCTTTAAAAAAGCCGCGCATGAACTATTTAGTGTGGCTGCATCGTATGGAATTGCATCCGGCGCTTTCATTGCTTCCAAATGCGCCAAATTCTGCATCAGCTCCGCAAATGATCTAAAGCGTTTCACACCATTCGCTCCCCAATCCAAATACCACGCCTCCCACTCTCCATCCTTGCTAATCTCGTCCGGATTAATGCCAATAAAACCATCCCCGCCGATAAATCCAACCAAAAATACGCTATTAACTTGATCACCAGCATAAACCGAGGGACGGCTCCGTAGAGAACCGTCTTTTCCAACACCATATTGATAGTAATTTTGGTCACGCACCACATCACCCGCGTCGCTCCAAAATTTCACATCATCTTTGACTACTTCCCGAAATCTTGGCACTTCCAAGATCCCATAGAAACTTGAATCATGAGTTGGCCCTTCGAATGACATTTTATACTTACCTTGAGTAACCATCATGAAATGAATATACGAGAGAGGCAATGTCTTTCCCGCAGCCCCTTCTAGGACGGCACTTTCCTTCCTGATATTTTCTTCAACTGCTGTCCAGTCGCTATCACTTTTCTTATGGTACTTATTATTTCCAGCGCTATCTTCCGATTTTTCTGAGACACAGTTCAAAAGTGATACCCAGTCATTCGGCGCCGACTTGTAGCCCGACTCGATATTCGAAAAATACGACACTTTGCTCTCCTTCTTTGAATGACATGCAGACGCAAACAATAAGACAATCGTCGAATATGCGACCGCGGTGGCTAAGCGCTTTTTCATTCGCTACACCGATATGTCGAAACAGGCAACCAAGGCAATGGAACTACCAAAAACCCTCCTCCATTTGGCACATTGCATCCCCAGGGTGCGGCTATAGCCTTTACAAGAAATCCAGCCCCACGATTTTGACTAGCCGGCACCCTTCGCACCAATGTCATACCGTATTCGCCGCCCTCAACTGACGCCGCATATGGATATTCGTCGCAATCATATCCCGCGGCAAGTGTAGTGTTTTCACAGGGCTGCCCTGGCCCTTTGAATTGCTTTAGCCAGCCTCGGCTATGTCCCTTTTCATAATAGTGTAGCAACGTTAATGTGGGATTCGCAAATAGCGCATCAGTTACAAGTCTTGTGTGCCAAGTTAAGGTCCATCACCGTTTATGGTTTGTAACCAGATCTTTAACGGTTTGCAACGAAGAGTTCAGGGGCGACTATACCATCGAATTATTGGTATTTTTCTGCAAAAAATGTTAAATGTTTGTTCGTTTTCACTAAATATTTCTGCTAGAACAATTTTTGACCCAGAAAACGTTTTCTAAGAAAACGTTTTCCCAAAAATGAGATTTTGAACCCTCAAGCGGGCATCAAGCCAAAGCCTTCAGCACCTCTTCGGTCGAGCGCACTCGGGCAATGCGCGGAAAGATCGATTTGAAGGCAAAGTCGTGCATCTCTTTCGAGACGGTAGCGCTGCAGGCGTCTTCCACGATGACCTGATGGTATCCATGTTCGTAGGCATCGCGCGCCGTCGATTCAACGCCGATGTTTGTGGCGATGCCACCCAAAACAATGGTCTTGATGCCGCGGCGGCGCAATTGCATGTCCAGCCCGGTGCCATAAAAAGCGCCCCACTGGCGCTTGGTGACATGGATGTCGTCCGCCGTCGCCTCCAAGGCCGGCACGATCGTATCCCATCCCGGCGGTACGCTCGCTGGCAAATTCATCACCGTATCGGTTTCCGGGCGCAGGGCAGCCGGGCCAACCGGAAATGCGACGTTGACCAAGACCACCGGCGCACCGACTTCGCGGAATCGCCTAGCCAAGCTTGCAGACCGGCTTATCACGTCAGCCGCGCTGTGTGGATGCACCTCCATCGCGGTGATGCCGTTTTGCAGGTCGATCAATACCAGTGCCGTGGTGGTCGGGTCCAAGGTCAATGTACTCATGGTTCAGCTCCTGAAAAGTGGATAAATCAAATGCCCGGAAAAGCCGGGCCCCTATTGTGAAAAGCCATTGGTCTATGCTGTAATACTTGCCGCATAGCGACGCACACCATGCTGCCCTCCGTGAAATTTGCGGCGGCGCAGCGTGGAACGACAATAAATATTCTTAGAGGAGCCAATGACATGAATTTCTTCCGCAACCTTTGCCTGGCCTGTGCCGTGTTCCTGAGCTTTGCCGCCCAGGCCGCCGACAAGGTCTACCCCATCAGCGTCAAGATCAATGAATCGATCTCCACCGACGACCGCGGCACCAAATATGACGACCCGCTCGCCGCCGCGCTGAAAGACGGCAACCTCGGCGAAGTCGTCGGCGGCGGCAATTCGGTCAACAAGGCCGGCAAGGTCGAATGGGCAGGTATCGACCTTGAAGTCACCGACGTGCAAAAGAGCTTGCCTGTCATCAAGCAAAAGCTGATCGACCTTGGCGCCCCCAAAGGCAGCACGATCGAATATCACAGTGGTGGCAAGAAGGTCATCGTACAGGTGCAATAAACCCGGCCGGACCAACGAGGCCGGCTTTGTGCCGGCTTCACCTGTTCGTTTCAATTCAGTCTTCACTTGCCATCCCTGGCCGCCCACCGGGCAACAAAGCGCGCCATCGTCGGGCCTATCGCCATCACCAGCAAAAAGCGCGCGACCTGCATGGCCATCACGAAGGGCATGTCAACCTTGCTTGCAGCAGCAATGACCGCCACCGAATCGGCGCCGCCCGGGCTGGTTGCCAGGTAGGCCGTCAACGCGTCGACACCGGTCAGCCAGTGCAGCACGCCGGCCAGGCCGCCACATAGCGCAATCAGGGAAAAGATCGCTGCAATCACGCGTGGCAAGGCATGCGCTGCATAGTTCAACACTTCGCGCGTGAAGCGCAAGCCGATGGCCCACCCTACCAGGGTGTAGCAGCACGCCATCAGCGGCAAGGGCAGGACGATGGTCAACACATGCGTGGCCGACAGGGCAATGCCCACGAACATCGGCACAAGCAGGCCGCCCGCCGGAATTTTGGTGCGCGCGCCGATCAATGACCCGGCAACTGCCAACAGCAGGGTTTCAGCGAACCCGACCGGGTCAACCTCTGCAAACCAGTTTGGCGACGCTGCCGCGCCCGTATGCAAGCCCCAAAGGCGCGCCACGATCGATGCCGTCAAGGCCACCAGCACCACACGCAGGAATTGCATGAACGCCACCAAGCGCGCATCGGCGCCATAAGCCTCGCCCATCAAGACCATCACGGTTGCAGCACCCGGTGCCGAACCCCAGACCGCAGTCGTGCCCGGCAACACACGCCAGCGTGCCAGCAAGCCACCCAGGCCGGTGCTGCAGGCAATGACGGAAACCACGCTGAACAGGAAGACCGGCCATTGCCTGACCATGGTCATCAGAATATCGGCGTTGACAGTTCGGGCAATCAGGCAGGCAACCAGGCCCTGGGCCAGCACATAAGGCGTGGCCGGCGCGGCAATCGTTCCGCCATTTGCAGCAACGACGATGGCCCCCGCCATGGCACCAAGCAGCAAGGCGGCCGGCACGTGGACCAATTCAAGCAACAGGATGCCCAACAGCGACAACAATGCCAGGGTCACCCATTGCCGTGAACGCGGCCAATCCCGCATACTGAAGCCCATGGTCGTCATTGCACCTTCATCGCATCGGCAAAATCTGCGGCCTGGGTATGAACATTGTCATGGGCTCCGGTGAAGAATGCACTGCAGGCGAGTACAATCCAATTTGTGAGGACAACTCACAAATTATATGAGGAAGCCTCATAAATGTCAATCGCAATACCGAATACTGCAGCACTACCCTTGACCGAAGCCAAGGAGCCCAAACGCGAACGCGGCAAGCTGCGCGTGGCCGCGCTCTTGAACGCGGGAGGCGAATTGTTTGCCGAAAAAGGCTACGACGCCACCACCATGACCGAAATCGCGCTGCGCGCAGGCGCCTCGATCGGTTCGCTCTACCAATTCTTCCCTTCCAAGGAAGCGCTGGCCGAAGCGCTGTTCCTGCGCTACGCCGCACGCGTGGCAGAAAATTTTGAAGGCTTGCTCAAGTCGGCACCGAGGCTGACGGCAGCGCAACTGGCCGACCTGATCGTTGACATGAAGCTGGAAATGCATTCGCACCGCGATGCGGCGATTGCCCTGTCGGAATCGATTGCCGCCATCGTCGAGCGGCGCAAGCCCATGGGCGACGTCACCTGCGCCCGCCTGGCCGCCATTCTGCAGGCGATGAATCCGGCCTTGCCGATTACGCAAGCCACGGTCTCGGCCGCAGCCATGCAGCAGGTAATGAAAGGCGTGCAAACACTGGCAGCGATGGAACGGGAAACCGGCCACCCCTTCGTTGCGGAGGCGAGAAAGATGCTTTCAGTTTATATTGCGCAAGCGTTGCAAATCTGACCGAACCGGCGCAAGTGCCAAGCAAAGCTCGCCTCTTATCGTTAAAATAGATCACAGCAAGCAATTTCGCCCCGCCTCCCCACTTCCAGAAAGGCCGATCGCATGAGCGATTCCGCAAGCCTGCAAAATTTGCAGCAGCAAATCAAATCCCAGGAACAACAGCTTGCCGGGATCGGGGACCAGGGATTTCCGCAGGGCCAGGACATGCCCGTGTTCGAACGTCTCGGCTCCATCGTGCGTTCGCTGCACGACACCCTGCATGAAATCGGTGCCGACAAGGTTTTGTCGGAGGCCGCCAGCGAATTCCCGTCGGCACGCGAGCGCCTGCTCCATATCGCCAGCCTGACCGAAAAAGCCGCCAACATCGTGCTGGGCAAGGTCGAAGAAACCATGCCGCTGCAAGACAAGGTGCTCGACGCGGCAGAAAAACTGCCGGACGGCCTGCCCTCGGAATTCAAGGACTTCACCACCACGTCGACCACCAGCGCCAGGGAAACCCGTGCAGCGTTGTCGGAAATCATGATGGCGCAAGACTTCCAGGACCTGACCGGTCAATTGATCAAGAAGGTCGTGACGCTGCTCGAGCGCACAGAGACAGAATTGCTGCGCCTGTTGATCGATGCCGCGCCGCCGGGCACGATTACCGAGGTGAAGAAGGAAGAATTGATGGCCGGCCCCGGCGCCCCGGGTAGCGTGGCACTCGACCAGGGCAGCGTGGACGACCTGTTGGCCGACCTGGGTTTCTGACCCGCATAAGCTGACCCACATAAGCTGACCCGCAATACAAATACAAATTTTTCGATAACGATCTTATTGCGGGCCGCGTGGCCCGCCTGCAACCCATGTCCCGTTCTGCCTCCTTTGCCGAAGGCGCGCGCGACACCCTGCCGATGCTGGTGGGTGCCGCGCCCTTCGGCGTGATCTTCGGTACCCTCGTGCCGGCCAACATGGTGGCCGACTGGCAAGGCCAGTTGATGTCGCTCTCGGTATTTGCCGGCTCCAGCCAATTCATTGCCGTCGGCCTGATGGGCCAGCATACAGGCATGCTGGTGATCTGGCTCGCCACCTTCATCGTCAACCTGCGTCACATGCTGTACTCGGCGACCCTGCTGCCCTATGTCGCGCACCTGCCTGCGCGCTGGCGCTGGCTGCTGGGATTCCTGCTGACCGACGAGACCTTTGCTGTGGTCGATGCGCATTACCGCAAGCACCCGCGCGAAGAAACCGGGCATTGGTACTTCCTCGGTTCGGGCGTGGCCATGTATGTGAACTGGCAATGCTGGACCCTGCTTGGCCTGCTGTTCGGCAGCATCTTCCCGAAACTGCAGTCGATGGGGCTGGACTTTGCCATGGTGGCGACCTTTATCGCCATCGTGATTCCGCAACTGAATCGCCGGCCGCAACTGGCCGCGGCCCTGACGGCCGGTGCCGTCGCCTGGCTCTTGCGCGAACTGCCGTACAAACTGGGGCTGCTGGCGGCAATCGGTGCCGGCGTTGCCGTGGGTGTGCTGCTTTCGCGTGGCGACAAGACGCCTGCGCCCTCTTCCAGCACGGCGATGGGGGCATGATGGAACTCACCCTGACCATCATCGGCATGTCCGTCATCACGGTGGCGATCAAGGCCTTGATCTTCATCCTCGGTGACCGCGTGGCCTTTTCGCCCTGGCTGAGGAAGGCGCTGGAGTTCGTACCCGTCACGGTGTTGACGGCCATCATCGTGCCCATGGTGCTGGCACCGCACGGAACCGAAATGGAACTGAGCTGGCACAACGCGCAATTGATTGGCGCGCTGGTGGCCATTGCGGTCTGCCTCGTCACGCGCCACCAACTGCTGACCATCATTGCCGGCTTGGCTGCCTTCTTCGCCTGGCAGCTATTTTGAGGTGATGTCTGTGTAATGCTCGGTGCGGAAGCGCAGGTAATCTTCCGCGCTGCGCCTGGGCGCTTCCACCATGGGCAGGTGGCCGACATGGGGCAGGATGTCGACTTCCGAATTCGGCAGCAGTCCGGTGAGAACGTCCACGGTACCGACATCGATCGCGCGGTCGTGCGCGCCCCATTCGATGAAGGTCGGCGTAGGCAGGCCGGTCACGTCCTCTTCCACTGAATCGTTGGTGATCTGCTCGAAGATGCTTTCATACAGTTTGACGGCCTTGATGCGCGGCTGCGCCATTACGTTCAACATCGGGCGCGGAATGAAAGGCGGGTCTTCCATCACGAACTCATAGGTGGCCGCGAATTCATCCTCGTTATGCGCAATCAGCGGATTGCCCGATCCACTGAGGACGATACGCGCCAGTTCGCTCTTGGGCGCACTCCAGATGCCTGCAGCATCGAGCAGCCACAGGCTGCGCACGGCTTTTGGCTGTTGCACCGCCCAAGCCAGGGCAATTTGCCCACCCATGGAATTGCCGCCCACGTCGAAGCGCGTCAAGCCCAGTGCTTGCGCCAGCACTTGCAGGCGGCGTGCCTGGCCGTGTGCAGTGTAGTCGATGTCGGGCGGCGCCGATGATTCGCCGAAACCGGCCAGGTCGGGGATGATGACGTGGTAATGCGGGGTCAACCAGCGTGCCACGCGCGTGAAGTTATCCTTGTCGGCGCCAAAGCCATGCAACAACACCAGCGGGTCGCCCTCCCCGCCTTCCAGGTAGACGTAATGCAGGCCATCGGAGGTGCTGATTTCCTTGCGCACCAGGCCGGCCCGCTGGCGCTCGGCATCGACCGCCATCTGCGTCGCCTTTTCCGGTTCGATATAGATGTAGGCAGTCAGCGCAATGAAGCACAGGACGACGAGGGCGAACAGGAATTGCAGCAGGCGCTTTAAAAAAGTCATTTAAGTACGGAGGCTGAGGGTGACGGGCAGGCTCGAAGGCGTCATGGTGAAAGTGAACATTTCCTCAACCGGCGGCGCGCTGCGGTCGAAGTTCAGCGTGAAATTGCGCGTCAGCATGGACGTGACCATTCTCACTTCGGCCAGCGCCAGGAAACGGCCGGGGCAAAAACGCGGCCCACCACCGAAAGGGAACAGCTTGCGCGCCGGGTCGTCATTGGTGGCCATGCCGCCCTCGAGCCAGCGCTCCGGTGAAAACACGTTGGGCTTTTCAAAGTTGTGGGCCGACATGCCACCCGTGCGCAGCGAGGCCAGCATGATGGTGCCGGCCGGGGCCAGCACGTCGCCAATGGCCATGTCCCTGTTGGTCTCGAAACCCAGGATGGGGGCGACCGGCTTCAGCCGCATCGCTTCGTTGTTTGCCGCATCGAGATAATCGAACTGGTCAAGCCCGGCGAAGTCCCGCAGCACCATGGCGTCGCCCAGCACGGCGTCGGATTCACTGCGGATGGCTGCCGCCACGTCGCCATGGCGCGCAACAAAATTGAGCAGCCAGGCGATGGTATTCGACGTTGTGTCTTCCCCGGCGAACACCATGGTGATGGCGTTGCCGATCACGTTATCATCGTTGAAGCCCGAGTCGGGCTCGTCACGTGCGACCAGCAAGGCTTCGAGCATATTCACGGGTTTGGCCGCACGCTCCGGGTTGGCTGCCAGTTCACGCCGCGCCTGCTCGATGAAACCGCGCACGGCTTCCCTGATACGGGTACCGGCCGCATCGGCCGCTCGGTCGACCGGCAGCTTGAAGCGGCGCCAGTAGGCTATCGGCGCAGTAAGCCGGCGTGCGATGCGGTAAAAAATCATTTCGATGTCGCGCTGCAGCGGATTGGCATCGTGTTCCAGGCAATTGATGTCCTGCCCCATCGCCAGGCCCAGCGTGATATCGAGCGCATAGGCTTTCAGGTCGCGCAGCAGGTCAATCTGGCGCCCCGTGATGGCAGCCGCCATCCAGCGTTGGCGCAAGCGCTCCGTCATCATGACCATGGTCGGGAAGAAGCGCTTGATCACTTCCGGCGTCAAGCCGCGCATGACCAGCTTGCGCTCCTTGCGCCACTCTTCGCCTTCATTGGAAAACACGCCCGTGGTGCCGAGTTCGGTCAGGATGGTCGATGTGCGCGAGGAACGGCGCACCGCATCGGGCCGGTCGCGCAGCAAGCCGGCGATCAGGGCATTGTCCGAAACGATGAGGATAGGTTTGCGCCCCAACTTGATCTTGTACATCGGGCCATATTCGCGCGCCCAGTTTTCCAGGCCTTGATGGAATTGCAGCGAATCGAGCTGCCAAGCATTGCCGATCAGGGGCAAACCCCTGGGACCGGGCAAATCCGCAATTCGGCGCAAGGGCGGCGCCACGGGGCTGGCATTGACGGATACGTCCAAGGGGTTCTCCGGGGTAACTCGATGCTATGACTTTATCATAGTTGCATCATCGAATTCCTTCCAATTCCATGCTGCGAAATTCGTTACACTAGGGCCTGCTGGCATATGATTTGGGAGTGCGAAGGTACCATATGCGTTGCAGGCCTAGGCGCAACGACGCGTCGTAGTGGTGCTACGGCAAGGAGTTGCAACAACGGCATGCGACGCATACGGTACCTTCCCGAAGGGTTCAGCGGGGCCGCCTAGGCCAAAATGCGCGCTGGCCGCGTTGCACGGCTTGCGAAGGCGTCCAGCCTTCGCTTCGCCGCGCGCCTTGCCAGCCTGCATTTTGGCTTGAACGCATCTCCCAAATCATATGCCAACAGGCCCTACGCGTTACCCATAAAAATTATTACGGAGTAAAACGACATGAAAATCCGCCCACTCGCCTTGGCCCTTGCTGTATTGGCAAGCCAGCTTGGTTTCGCCCAGTTGGGCCAGGCTGCCACCGCCAAACCTGCTGCCAAGGCTGAAGCCCACGCCGAAGACGGCATCGCCTGGTTCAAGGGCGACGTCGACACCGCCTTCAGCTATGCCAAGAAACATAACAAGCCGCTGTTCCTGTACTGGGGCGCCGTGTGGTGCCCGCCTTGCAACCAGGTCAAGTCCACCGTGTTCAACCGCCAGGGCTTTATCGAGCGCTCGCGCTTCTTCGTACCGGTGCATATCGACGGTGACAGCCCGAGCGCGCAAAAACTTGGCGCCCGCTTCAAGGTGCGCGGCTACCCCACCATGATCCTGTTCTCGCCCGACGGCAGCGAAATCACCCGCCTGCCCGGTGAAGTCGACAGCGACCGCTACCTGCAAGTGCTCGAACTGGGCATGAACGCCGGCCACAGCGTGAAAGACACGCTACGCTTGGCGCAAACCGATAGCGCCAAGCTGACACCGGAAGATTGGCGCCTGCTGGCCTACTATTCCTGGGATACCGATGAAGGGCAGATGATCAGTGCCAAGGAATTGCCGGCCACTTTGCAAAAACTGGCTGCCGCCTGCCCTCCCGGCGACACCGCCGTGCACCTGGGCTTGGGCGCCCTGGTTGCTGCCGCCACTGCCGAGTCGGGTAGCCAGCCGGCCGGCGACAAGGCTGCCGCCGATGCGCTTTTGCTGCGTGTCCTGGGCGACGCCAAGCTCGCTCGCGACAATATGGACATCCTCACCAACTACGCCGGCAAGGTCACCGAATATGCCAGCGCTGCCGGTTCACCGGAACGCGCCAAGCTGGTCGACACCTTCAACGCAGCGCTGGAAAAACTGGCCGACGACGCCACCCTGTCCAAGGCAGACCGGATCGCCGCCATCGACGCCAAGGTTGAAATCGCGCGCCTCGAAACCCCGCAAGGCCCACTGGCACCGGCCCTGGTGGAAGAGGTCAAGCAGCGTGTGGCCAAGGCAGACCGTGAAACCACGGATCTGTATGAGCGCCAGTCGGTCATCAACAATGCCGGCCATACCCTGACCGATGCGGGCCTGCTCGACGATTCGGATGCGCTGCTGAAGGCAGAATTGAAACGTTCGCACTCGCCCTATTACTACATGCTCTCGCTCGCCGCCAATGCCAAGCAACGCGGCAACAACGCCGAAGCCTTGAACTGGTACGAGCAAGCCTATGGCGCCGCCAAGGGCCCGGCAACGCGGCTGCAATGGGGTGCCAACTACTTGACCAACCTGATCGATCTCGCGCCTGGCGAAGACAAGCGTATCGAAAAGACTGCCGACAGCATCATCGGCGAATTGGCCGGCACACAGAACGCGTTCTACGAGCGCAACCGCACGGCATTGGAAAAGATCAGCCGCAAAATGACGGCATGGAATACCGGCGGCGCGCATGATGCCGTGTTCCAGCACGTGCACCAGGAATTCCAGGGGGTGTGCGACAAGCTGCCCGCCGGCGATCCGCAAAAGGCCACCTGCGCCGCAGTGATGTAAGTCAAACGCCGAGGCGTCTGTACTGCGCTTCGGCGTCTTTCAGGCAAGGCGGCAAGTCTTCCTGCAACGGCAGCTCGCTGAAGCTATCTTCTGGCCGCTTGGAATGAAAGCGGCAGCGTTCGTCGATGCGCGCCCACATGGGCGCATCGACATCCATGGCCAAGTGCCGGGCCAGCCGCACCATATTCTCTTGCGCACCCCAACCATAGTCAAGCAACAGGTTGCGCCCGTCTTTGGCCAATTCGGCAAAGCAAGCATAGTAGTAAGCCAGCACGCGGCCAAGGTAATCATCCGCATCAAGCATCTCTACCTCATCATGTTGCATGGCGAACAAGGTGGGGTCGAGCAAACCGGGCACGGCATGCGTGCCGCGCCGTATTCTTTGCGAGCGCAGTACATGCTGCGGAGCGCGCGAGAGCAGGATGAATGGCGTGTCGGGGTAAAGCCGGCGCAACAGGCCTGCATGGTGAATGTGCCAGCTATCGAGCTTGATGAAGAGGCGTTCTTCACCAAAGCGGCGGTTGCCCAGCAATGCAATGGCCGATTGCAGCATCGGTGCGGCCCGGTCGTGCGGCAACGTGCTTTTCATGGCCTGCCCCAGCAATTCGTCGATCAGCCGCGCTTCCGACAGCACGATATTGTGCGGATCAAGACCGAGCAATTGCGCGAGCAAGGTCGAACCGCAGCGCGAAACGTGAAAAATGAAGGCGGTCGGCTTGACCGGATTGACCAGGCTTGCGGCATGATCCAGGAAGTCGAGCGAACTGAGGCTGGCCCAGCCATGGGCATTTTGCGGCTGGCCCAGGCAGCGCAAGACAGTCTCCTGGAAGAACGGCTCTTCGTAGCGCAGCCCCGCGCGTGAAAACCAGCGGCACTGCCATTGGTCACGATACTCCAGCCGGTACGGCGCCCATTCTCCAAGCGCGCCGCTCATGGACTCTGTTCTTGCAATTCGCGAATCAGTTGCCGTGCGGTGTCGGTCTCCATGGTGCGCAATTGCGCAATGATGTGCTCGCGCGTGGCCGCATCGGGCCGCAGCGCTTCCCTTTCCGCGGCAAAGTCGTAGCCTGCGCGCGCAAAGACGCCATCGCTCCAGGCATTGCGCTTGCCATCGATCACCAGGTTGACGCGCGCTGCGGTGCCGCGGTTTTCCACGCTATGCGGCAGGCTGAAGTCGCCATACCAGCATTCCCCCGCCTGCATGGCCAGGCGCTGTCCGCCGATCAGGAAATGCACGTCTTGCGAGGTGGCCAGCGGCACATGGATGCGGAATACGCCATGGCGATAGCCGGTGTAAGGGTCACTATGTTCCTTGATGACACTGCCCGGCGCCAGATTCAACAGGCGCACAGATTCCAGCTCGCAATCGAAACCACGCAAAATTTGGCTAAAGCACGGACAAAGTGCCAGCAGTGGCGTATCGAGATAGCCGCTGCCGGGATGCGACAGGATGTCGCCTGACGCGCCGGAGGCCGAACGCAAGGCGATGCTGGTCCAGCATCCTGAATAGTCTTCTGCATGGAAATGCGACTTCCACGACGCTTGCTCGCAGGTATGCAAATCCTGCAGCAAGGCGCATGGGTCAAAGTCGAATGGCAGTCGGAGGAAAGCGTGCATGCGGTACAGTGCCGGCTGCCAAGGTGGCAGCCGGCACCAACAAATGGCTTAATCGTTGAAAACGCGGCGAGCCGAACGGATCGCTTCGTCGATATGGCCGATGGCGTGGAAACGCGGGCTCTTGGCACCGAGGTTGTCTTCCTCGTGCTCGAGGTCGCCGCGTGCCTTCCTCATGAAGTCGATGGCAGCGTGGATACGGCCGCGATGGTCCGGGCGCTCATCGACGGGCGGATGGTCGTTCAGGTTCTTGCCGTCATCGATGGCAGCCTGCTTGATGTCGTTGATGGCGGCATCGATCTGGCGTACCGACTCAACTTCGTCGACCGATTGCGCCCAATCGCCCGTGCGATGCTCTACCAGCCAGCGCGCTGCGCGCAGGTCCGACAAGGCATGCAGGTAAGCCGGATGGTGTTCCGGGGCCGGTGCAGACGCGCAGCCTGCCAGCAGGGTGGTGCCGGCGATGGCCGCAGCCACCAGGGTCAGTTTCAATGTTTTGCTCATGGATGCTCCTCGGGTGGTAATGTTTTTTCAGGCGGCCTGCAATCAAGCCCCGCGCAGTATAACGAATGCCGAATCGCGGCAGTGCACGAACGTCAAGCTTAGTTTGTAAGCAAGTATTACCGAATATTCACATTCAGGCCAGTCTCATCGCAGCATCGCGAAAAAACGGGAATCGAGGAGGCAAAGAACGTGGGCATGGGCAAAAGGCGCGGGCAAAAAAAATCCCGCAATGTCGCCATTGCGGGGGAATCCACTCTTGAGGAAAATCTAAGAGAGCCTTCAGTCTAGCGACAGTCATGGGATTCGCCCATCCCATGAATATGGGAGATCGACAAATAAATTCCAAAAAGCCACACTTTGATGCGCAAATTTTGAGGCACATCGATCCGAAGAGACGCGTAAAACCTGGCGGCGAAAAAAAACCCGCAACGTCGCCGTTGCGGGTGAATCCACTCTTGAGGAAAATCTAAGAGAGGCTTCAGTCTATCTGCGGGTATGGGAGTCGCCCATCCCATATTCATGGGATATTGAACAAACAATACTGTTTTTTTGTAAAATCTTCACTAGGGCAGTGTTAAATTTAGCAATATCACAACTGCTTGATCAGGCAGCGGTATGGCTATAGCGATGGGCGTCGATCTTGCGCTGCTGCACGAGACTGCGCTCGCGGACCAATTCCTGCCGGACAAAGCCGCATTTTTCCAAAACCCGTTCCGACGCCGGGTTTTCGACATTGGCATACGCATTCAGCTGGGTCAGTTTCCACCGGCCGTAAGCCAGCTGTTGCATATGCCGCACCGACTCGCTGGCCCAGCCCTTGCCGCAATGCAATTCGGCAATGCGGTAACCAATTTCGCCGCTGCTTTTCACAGGGTCGATGAAGCGCAAGTTGAGACGTCCGGTTATCTGTCCTTGTGCGTCGACCATGACGCAGGGATGCATGGTGCCTGCCGCATAAGCGTCGAGGCACTCCTTGATATGCTCGGCGATGCCGTCCATTGAATAAAACCGGTCCTTGCGCTCTTCCACGGTTTTTTCAAACCACGCCTTGTTGGCCAGTTCGAAAGCGAGAAGATTTGCAGCATCTTCCACCAGCAAATCACGAAATTGCACGTTTTCCCTCCTTGTTCGGTCTCACACGAGTATAGCTTCACTCCCTCAAATCCCGCCCCGGCTCCGGAAAATTGCCTCTTCGTCGCATGGCAGCACGGCAAGCCCGCCGCTCTCCCAAAATGGCGTCAACTTCACTTCACAACACAAGGAGAAACGCCATGCAAGAAATTCTCGCCCACACCCCGCGCTGGGTCTTCGGCCTGTTCATCGCCTTGGTCGTATTCGGCATGCAGCAAACCAAAACGCGCAGCGTGACATTGCAACGCCTGACGCTGCTGCCGCTGGCCATGCTCGGCCTTTCGTTTTACGGCGTCTGGAGCACGTTCAATGGCCCGGTCGTCGGTGTCACGTGCTGGTTGCTTGCTGCCTTGGCTACCGCATTCGCCAGCCAGCGCATCGATTTCGCACGCGGCGTGCGATACGCGCCGGACCTGCGCCAGTTCGTCATGCCAGGCTCCTGGCTGCCGCTGGCACTGATGATGGGCATCTTTTTCACCAAATACGGTGTCGGCATTGCCCTGGCCCAGCACGGCGACTTGCGTGCAGACGACAACTTCGTTGCCATCGTCAGCCTGGTCTACGGCTTCTGGAGCGGCATCTTCATCGGTCGCACTGCCCGGATTGTGGCAGCACGCGGAAGACAAGTACTTGTGGCCTAATGCTGGTTCACTTCAGGCGCAGCATCATAAGGTTCCGCATGCAGTTCAGCACGCAGCGCAGCCACCTCGGCTGCGCTGATGCTTGTTCCCTGGTTGCCCCAGGCATGGCGCACATAGTTCAGTATCTGCGCCAGTTTCACATCATCAAGGCGCTTGCTGAAGTTGGGCATGCCGCCACGCCCGGTCAGGGGCACGGCTGCGAAGTCCTTCGGGTTGCCCTGTACCAGCGCATTGCCGGCCAGTGCCGGAAACGCATCGGGAACGCCCTTGCCGTCAGCCTGGTGGCAGCCGGAGCAAGTCTTGAGATACAAACCCTGCCCTGCATCATCAGCGGCCCAAGCGCCACCCGCGGCCAGCAAACCCGCAACAATCCATGCGCACCTCATAGGCACCTCATGCGGACAGCCTTTGGTGGATACGGGCAATCTGCTGCCAGGATGATTCGATTGCGCCGGCTTGCCAGCCGGGCAGATAGCTCATGTGCTCGCCGGCAAGCAGCACGCGGCCTTCGCCCTGCCACAACAAGGGATAGGTCTTTTCGCGCGCTGCCGGGCTCCATTCGGCCCAGCCACCGAGGTTGTAAGGCACGCGATGCCAGGCGACAGAAAACGCGCTCTCGCATGATTCACGATACGTGGGGAAAATCTTTTGACCGGCATTCAAGGCAAAGTCCATTCTCTCCTTGAGCGACAAGGCACTGGTCTCCACCGCATCGCCACCGAACTGGTAATAGCCGAGCAGCACACCCTTTTGCGATTGCCAGCCTGTGGAAGGCAGCGAAATGCTGCCAATGCCGGGTGAGTTGGTGTGCACATGGCCGCCATAGATGAAGTCGTCTTCTTCCCAGAAGCGCCGCTTCATCTGCAAGCCGATCTTGCCGACCGGGGCATAACCGATGCTCTTGATGGCCTGCTTGAATTCGGGAGAAAAATTGCTTTCAATGCCACCCAGAACCGCCAGCGGAATCGTGCACAGGCAGAATGCACCATCGATGCTGCCCATCGTGCCGGAAGCATCGCGGTATTCCACGGTAACGCCATCGTCGCGCTGGCGGATTGCCCGCACCACGGTTTCATAGCGGATGTTGCGTCCCACTTCGCGCTCGAAGGCCTTGGCGATCCGGTCCATGCCGCCCACAGGCTGGAACATGGTGGCTTGCTGGTCGAATTCATGGACTGCGCTATAGACCTTACCTAGTTTCGAACCCAGCAAGTCATGAAAACCAAGCGGGTCGGACGGCACGCCGGGGCCGGGGTCCATGCCGGCACCGGGTTTGACTTTGTAACCGCGCCCCGGGTTGCCGCGGTAAGCCAGGTCCTTGTTCGACAGTTCGCCCTCGTGAACCAGGTAGTCCAGCAGCAGGCTCTTGTCATCCTCGGTCAACGCCACGTCGAGCCGGTTATCCTTGACCGCCTTGGCCAACAGTTCGGCCACATGGCCGCGCATGTCGGCCTTGATCTCGACCTGGCGCAGGCGTCGGTTGGCCAGCGGCCCCTTGCCTTCGTAGTAGACGTAGGACGTGTCATTGTCGTTGACCATGATCTCCAGCGGCACGCCCAGCACCTTGGTGTAGTGCAGCGTGGAGCGGTGATGATAAGGAATGCGCCACGGTCCGTGGTTGATATAAAGCCCTTCGTCGAAGTTGCAGGTCTGGCTTTCGCCGCCGAACTCCTTGATCGTGGTGCCGCGCCGCGCGCTCTGGCAGCGGCCGCCGGCAAAGCTGCGCGCTTCAAGAATACGGCAATCGTAGCCTAGCTTGCCCAACTCATAGGCGGCCGTCATGCCGGCCACGCCGGCGCCCAGGATGATGACGGTCTTGCCCTTGCCGCTGCCCGTGAGCATCGGCGGGCCGTCGGTACGTGAGCCGATGTCGCTGCCCCAGGCGTTCAAGGTACGCAGCAGAAGACCGGTGCCGCCGACCGCGGCGGCGCGGTAAAGAAAAGCGCGGCGCGTCAAGCCATTGCCGACCTTGCTCATGATGACCTCCAGGCTTGCAGTGATGCTTTTATTGATGGCAGACGGCTTCGATATTATGGCCGTCGGGGTCGCGCACGAAAGCGCCGTAGTAGTTCGGATGGTAATGTGCGCGTATGCCCGGCGCGCCGTTGTCGCTGCCACCCGCTTCCAGCGCGGCATGGTAAAAGGCGTCGACGATCGCGCGCGAAGCAACACGGAAGGCAATGTGGACCGGCGGGTTATTGGGCGTGCCGCGCGAAATCCAGAATTCCGCCTTGGGCGCTTCGCCAAAGCCGGCAACGTCGGTGTGGCCGGTCACGGCGGCAGGAAATTCAAGCACTTTGGTGAAACCGAGCGGCGCGAGCGCCGCTTCATAAAACGCACGGCTTTTTTCGTAGTCGCTGACGACAACGCCGGTATGGTCAATCATGGCACGCTATCCTTTATAAGAAAGACGATCAGTCCAAGCAGCAGGCAATTTGTGATCGCCAGGGTAAAGAATAGCAGACGAAAGCGCGTCTTTTGCGCCTTGTGGCGCAATAGTTGCTGCGCCAGCCAGGCACCTGGCCAACCGCACAACAAGGCCAGCAATTGCAGCTTGCGCTCCGCGATGCGCCGGCCGCCGCGCCTCGCTGCGCGTTTGTCGATGGCATAGGCAAGGAAGGCCGTGGCGCTGGCTACCACGTACACGGCAGCCGTAATCAGCACCAAGTCAGGTGGAACTGAAGGCATTGCGCCCGGCGGCTTTGGCGTGATAAAGCGCCTTGTCGGCACGCCGCAGCAAGGCCTGGGAATCGGCGTCGTCATGCAGCACTGCAATGCCGATACTGGTGGTGACGCGATATTCCACCCCGCCCAGCATGAAGGGAACACCCATTGCCGCGATGATCTTGTTGGCGACGATTTCGGCTTCCGCCTCATTCTTCATCTCTTCGAGAATGATGACGAATTCGTCGCCCGACAGGCGGGCCACGATATCGGTCTTGCGCACCACGCTGGAGAGGCGCCGGGCAAATTCAACCAGCGCATCGTCGCCAACCTGGTGGCCGTAGGTGTCATTGATACTCTTGAAGCGGTCGATATCGAGATACATCAAGGCCATGGACAAGCCGCCGCGCCGGCTGCGCGCAATCGCCTTTTTCAGGCTCTCGTCAAACTGGACGCGGTTGGGCAAACCGGTCAGCGCATCGACGCGCGCCAGTTTGATCAATTGCAGTTCGACCTTCTTGATCTCGGTAATGTCGTTGATCATGCAACACACACCGACGACCTTGCCGTCTTCGTCGAACTGCGGGATGTAGGCTGCGTTGTAATAGCGCTTGTTGCCGTCGCGTTCATCGGCGAAGGCAAAATCGGCACGCTTTCCGGCGAGCGCCTGGTCGAAGAAGCGCTTGTACTTGAAATAGGCTTCATCGCCGCAGGCTTCGCGCACGTGCTTGCCCGTGATTTCAGACAAGGGCTTGCCCAGCCAGCTTTCATAGGGCTGGTTGTTGAACTGGAAGCGTTCTTCGCGATCGATATAACTGACCAGTGCCGGCAAATGGTCGGTCAAACCGCGCAGCAGTTTTTCCTGGGAGGAGAGCTGCAACTCGGCCGTACGGCGCGGCGTGATGTCGAGCACCATCGCATAAAACCCCAGGACCACGCCATGGTCGTCGGTGTCGGGCACATAGTGGTAAAGCGAATAGCATCCCAGGCCCCGCTCTGCCGACTGTCGCTCGAACACGACCTTCTCGCCAGCCAGCACGCGTTGCACGTGCGGCAGGATGGTGGCGTAGGCGTCTTCGCCAAACAACTCGCGCATGGTGCGTTTGAGCAGTTCTTCCTTGGGCATGCCGAAAGCTTCGACATAGGTGTCGTTGCAAAAACGATAGCGCTGGTCGCGGTCGATGTAGGCAATGAATGCCGGCATATGGTCGGTGATGGTGCGCAGGCGCTTTTCACTGTTGGCCAGACGTTCCTGGATGTCCAGGCGCAAGCGGATCTGGCCCAGCATGCGGTAGCCCAAAGCACCCAGGATCAGCACCAGAAGGCCGACGCCCGCCGAATGCAGATAGGTATTGGTACGCCATTTGGCCAGGATTTCATCCTTGGACAAGGCAACATCGACCACCAGCGGATAATGCTCCAGCCTGCGATACCCGTTCAGGCGTTCCACGCCGTCGAAACGCGACTTCATGACGGCGGTACCCGCCGTCGAACGCTTGAGATAATACGAAAACAGCGGGCCCGATGCCATGCTGGTGCCGATCAGCGATTCATCGAAGGGACGCCTTACCAAAAGCGTGCCATCATCAAGTGCAAGCACGATGGCGCCCTGCTCGCCGATGTCGAAGCTGGAATAAAAGCGCTGGAAATAGTCCATGCTGATGGTTGCCAATGCCACCCCGGCAAAGCTGCCATCGCGATGATTGAAACGGCGCGATACCGTTACGATCCACTCTCCCGTGGAACGGCTCTTGACCGGCACACCGATGTGGGCGCTGCGGTCTTGGTGATCACGATGGTAGATAAAATATTCGCGGTCGGCATTGCTCAGGTTTTGCACCTTGGCCGCCATGGAATTGACCACCCAACGCCCCTCTTCGTCATACACGAACAGGCCATGCAACCAGGGCGAATCTGCCACCTGGGTCGAGAGCAGGCCATAGAGCCGGGCACGCTCGGTGGAGCCGGTTCCCTCCACTTCCAGGCGTTCAACCAGGCCGATCAGGGTCGAGTCGGCATTCGATACCACGTCTTCAACGTGCTGGCCAAGTGAACGGGCGAGATTGGAGGCGACGATTTCGGATTCATGCAGCTCGATATCCCTGGCTTGCAGCGTGCGCGCCACGTCGAGCACAACAAGGGAGACGCAAACGAGCACGACGAACAAGGTCGCGGCCGCCATGATAGGCATGGGCCGCTGGTAAAGACGCCTGATCCTGCCGCTAAGATAGCGAAGACTCATCGTATTGTGCGAGATTGCATCAGTTGTATTATGGCACTACTTGCTCTCATGGCTTGCCCTGGTGTTGCGAAAACGGTGCATCGTGACGAGAATGCGCCAGGCATGCCGGCGTCAGGTCATGGCAAGGGCGTTTTTTCGCGAAAGGCCACATTGTGCCTTTGCCAAGGCATTCGCACCATCCCACGCACATGGGATATTCAATCAGGGGCATCGAATCCGATCGCGTATAAATCAACCGGTTTGGCTTCCGGAGTCAGCCGGATCTGCTCTTCATAGGCCATGCCCAGCTTGCGGATCAGGTTGACCGAGATGATATTTTCCGGCGACACGATGGCAACCATGCGGCGCAACCCGTGCGTTGTGCGCGCGTGCTCGAGTACAGCCGCTGCGGATTCCCAAGCGTAGCCTTTGCCGCAATGCTCCTCCAGGAAGGCAAAGCCGATGTCAACGTCGGGCAGGGTATCGCGCTTGATCAGGCCGCAGATTCCCAGCGATTCTGAAGTCTCACGCAGCTCAACGAGGTAAAGGCAAAAACCATGCTTGGCATACATGGCCAATGGCCCCTGCAGGATGGCCTGGCGTGCCTGCTCGGCGGTTTCAATTCCGCGGTTGCCAATGAAGCGCAACCAGCTCGGCTGCGTCACCAGGCGCAGGTAAAAATCAGCATCGCCTTCTTCGAGAAGGCGCAGACGCAGGCGTTCGGTTTCGAGAATTTTGCTCATGACAGGGAAGGCTATATGAAATTTGCCAGGCGTGACGCAGTTTGACCCACAAAAAATTTTGAAGGTCGACGCAGAAATCAGGTTTGGAACAGGTAAAGTGACAGTCTTCCCGCCACGCCGCGCTGCATTCGGGTTTGTGCAGGGGCGGTTTGAGGTGCTGTGGTTCGGCGATCAACGCAAAACAGGGACGCGCAATTCAACCGGCTCGGTTTCACTTGCACCCGCTGCCATCGATCCTTATCGTGCGCACATCGAGCGCACATAAAAAAGCCCGCGCCGAAAACGGCACGGGCTGAATCCAGCAATGATCAAGAAGATTATTGACGGAGAGAGAACTTTCATGTTGCCACAAAGAATCAACAAAAGAAATATCGAACAGTCAACTTTTGGTAATTTGGCAGAAAAACTGCAAAATCGGGCAGTATTAGGTTAAAAAAAACATACGCTTTAACGACCAAGCCAGGCATCCCTCAATAGCAAAGTCAATTCAGGTTAAATCTGCGCCACACAGATACCTGCTTTTTGCTTTCCCCTTATAATATAGCCATAAAGCAACTTTCCCGACTCACCTGCCTTATTTTCAACGAAAAAACATGTATAGGGTCGTGTTCAAATCCGTCAATCCACGCACACAGCTTCTGACAAGGGAATGCGGCCCATGGCTACCGCAACGGGAAGATGCAGAACGCTGGGCCAACTTCTTCAATGAGCGCGGGCACCACGCCTACGCCACGATCGAAAATGCCACTGATCGTAATCTGACGGGGCACGACCCCGGTTGATCCATTACAATCGGAGCCCTTTGATCCGCCTGGATAGGAGAGTTTCGATTGCATCACCGATATTGCCCTCGGATTTGCCGCCCGCTTTGGCTGGCCCCTGCCCTGCTCGCGCTTTGCACATCATTGTCGTTTGCTGCCCTGCCCCAGGCGGAAGTCCGCACTACCGGAAGGGTACTGGCTGACGCCGATGGCTGGCATGCAACCTGGCCCGGGGTAACCTTGACGACGCGCTTCAAGGGTCAAGCCGTTGGTGTCGTGATTGACGACCCCCTGTCGGCCTACACCGTCGAACTTGACGGCGTATTGCGCAAGCCGCTGGCCATGGAAGACGGTGAGCACACAGTCTGGCTCAGGCACCTGTCCAAAGGTATTCACGAATTGAGGCTGACCCGGCGCAACGAAACCACAACCGGGCCCGGCACCATACGCCGCTTCCTGCTCGAAGACGGCGGCACCTGGCTGCCACCGAAACCGGGCAACAGCAGGCAAATCGAATTCATCGGCGATTCATTTACTGCCGGGCTGGCCGACCTGTCGAACAAGCGCAACTGCAACGGTGCCAAAATCCGCGCAACCAGCGATGCGACCGCCACCTTCGGCGTGCGCGTGGCGCGCCACTTCCACGCCGACTGGGAACTCAACGCCATGTCGGGCATGGGCATGAACCGCAACTGGAATGGCAAACTGCCCGATGAAAACTTCCGCACCTACTATCCGCGCCTGCTGCAAAGCGATCCCCAGAGCCGGGCCGACGAACCGGGATGGCAGCCTCAATTGATCGTCATCGGCCTGGGGATCAACGATTTCTCCACCCCGATCCACGATGGCGAGCCTTGGACCCGCGAAAGCCTGGCGCAGCAATTCAAGGACAGCTATCACGAGTTGTTGGCCGGCCTGCGTCAACGCAACGGCGAAGCCAATATCATTCTCACTGCCGTAAAAATTGGGCCGGACGGGCAGCAGGTGCCGCTGGTGCAGCAGGTTGTGGAAGAGGCGCATGCCGATGGCGACATGCGCGTGCACTACGTCGAATATGATGACCTGGAATTGACGGCGTGCCAGTGGCACCCGAACCAGGAAGACCACGCCCGCATGGCGCAGGCGTTGATCGAGGAAATCGAGAAGATCGAGCCGTTTCGCTCTGTCAGGCAGTAAGGTCGAGTTCGGCCGGCGCGCCTTTCTTCAACTCGGCCTGCAATTTTTCGCGGTCCAGCTCTTTTTCCCAACCCGACACGACAATCGTCGCGACGCCGTTCCCGACGAAGTTGGTCAGGGCGCGGCACTCGCTCATGAATTTGTCGATGCCCAATATCAAGGCCATGCCCGAAATGGGAATCGTCGGCACGACGGCCAGCGTGGCGGCAAGTGTGACAAAGCCGGCCCCGGTAACGCCGGAGGCACCCTTGGAGGTCAGCATCGCCACTGCGAGGATAGTCAGTTGCTGGCTCAAGGTCAAGTCGGTGTTGGTGGCTTGGGCAATGAACAGTGCAGCCATGGTCATGTAGATATTGGTGCCATCCAGATTGAAGGAATACCCTGTCGGCACAACCAGGCCAACCACGGACTTGGAACAGCCCAACCTTTCCAGCTTGGTCATCAGCAATGGCAGAGCGCTCTCGGAAGAGCTTGTTCCCAATACGAGCAGCAACTCATCCTTGATGTAACGCAAATAGCGCAGGATGGAAAATCCGGTCAGCCAAGCGATGACGCCGAGCACGACCAGTACAAATAAAAGGCTGGTGAGATAGAACGATCCGATCAATTTGGCCAGGGGAATCAAGGCATGGAGCCCGTATTTTCCGATGGTGTATGCCATGGCGCCGAACGCGCCTATGGGCGCCGCTTTCATGATGATGTTGACGACGCCAAAAATGGCTTTCGACAGATCTTCGACAAAATTGACGATGGGTTTCCCCTTTTCGCCAAGAAAAGCGAGCGACAAGCCGAATAAAATCGACACCAGCAAGACTTGGAGAATCTCACCCTTGGCAAAAGCATCGACCACCGTCGTTGGGATGATATTCATCACCATTTCAACCGGCGTCTGTGCCTTTTGATTGGCATAGCCTGCCACTGCCTTGGCATCCGCATCCGCCGCAGACTGTACCTTTTTGTCTGCACTGGCCGGTGCAGCCTTGGTGTCCGTTGCGGCGGGTGCATCGCCCTTCTTCTCCGGGCTGCTGGCCGCAAGCTTGGCATCCGGATCGACGGAAGCCGGACTCTTTGAGTCCACAACACTTGCCACCGGCTTGGCATTCGCATTGCTGCCTGCAAAACCATCTCCTGGCCGTATTCCGTTGGCCACGATCAAGCCGATGGCCAGCGCAAAAGTCGATACCACCTCGAAATAGATAATGGTCTTCCCCGCAACCCGCAACAGCTTGCCCAAGCCTTCCATGCCGGCGACGCCGTGAACCACAGTGCAGAAGATCACTGGAGCAATGATCATCTTGATCAGCTTGATGAATGCGTCTCCCAGCCACTTCATATCGGTCGCATTGAGCGGATCGAGCAGGCCGAACAGTACGCCGATCACGATAGCGATCAGGACTTGAATATAAAGGACTTTGTAGAATGGCTTTTTCATTGTGCTGTCTCGTTGTGTCGTTTTATGTTGTTGTGTTCAAACGTCCGGTCTTGCCTGCCGAACATATTAACCGAAGCGAAGCCGGTGCGTCAGTCCGCCTGTGGCGGCGCATCCACGTTGATTTTGTGCGAACGAAAATACAGCCATGCCACCAGCAAGGCCGACGCCTGCAGGATCGAACAGATCAGGAAGGTGGCCCCTGCCCGCCAGTCGCCACGCGGCAGGGAGCTCACCTGCCCCAGCACGGTGGCGCCGAAATATGGCGCGATCACGAGCGCGAAACTGGTGATCGATTGCAGCGACCCCATCAGCGCCCCTTGCGATCTCGGATCCGTTGCCTTGGACATGATGGCCTGCATGGCAGGTGCCGTGGTAAAAGCCAGCAGGTTGCACAGGATCAGTGCATACATCATCCAGCTTTCCGTGGCCAGGCCATACAGCAAGAAGGTGATGGCACTCGACGCCAGTCCGATCAGCGAAAGCCGGACTTCGCCGAAGACGCGGATCAATTTTCCCAGCAGTACGGCTTGCACCACGGCTGAAGCAATGCCCACGCATGTCAGGGCCCAGCCATTTTCTGCCGTGCCCCAGCCGAAACGGAAATGTGTATACAGAACCCAGGTCGTTTGCATGAGCATCTGGGCAAACGTGGAAAGGCTGTAGACCACGATCAAGCCGCGTACGTCACGCCGCCTCGCCAATGCCACAAGCGAACCGAATGGATTGGCGCGCGCCAGTGAAAATGGTGCACGCCGGTCGAGCGGCAAGGATTCTGGCACGACAAAATAGCCATAAATGACGTTGCAGGCGGCCAGCACGGCCGCAAGATAAAAGGGAGTGCGCGTACCGAATTGACCAAGCAGCCCGCCGAGTGCAGGCCCACATATGAAACCGAAGCCGAAGGCGGCACCAATCATGCCGAAGCTCTTGGCCCGGTTTTCCGGGGTCGAGATGTCGGACGCATAGGCCGAAGCAACGGACATGCTGGCCGCCGACATCCCGCCGATCACCCGGCCAACGAACAGCATGGGCAGGCTCGACGCCAGTGCCGTGGCCAGGAAATTGAGGCACATGCCTGCCATCGAATACAGCATTACGGGGCGTCGCCCCACCTTGTCGCTCAATACACCCAGCAGCGGCATGCAAAGGAATTGCAGCAAGCCAAACACGCTGGCGAGAATGCCATACCATTGGGCCTGCGAGGCCTTGGTTGTCACGAATTCTCCAACCAGGAGGGGCAAGGCAGGCACCAGCAGGCCCACGCCCAGCATGTCGATAAAGACGCTGACCAGGATGAATTTCAGGCTCGGCGTACGTGCCGCCGCTGTGGCGGCAAGAAGGGGCTTGTCGGTACTGCTCAACACGGCTCTCCGAAAATCTGCCCACTTGGGCTATGGTAAGGGACAAAATGCAGGCGACAGTGTAACCCAGCCGTGTATTTTGCCCATGAGGAAATCCTCGCTCGTGCATTGCAGCATTTGGTAAAGTGACGCCTGGATACGAATCTCGAATGAAAGCAGAGCACATGCAAACAAAAAAATTCCTGATCGCGGGCATTGCTGTGATGGGCGTTCTGGCCGTAGGCGCAACCCTGGCCTTGCACTTCGCCACACAGGCGCTGCAAACCCGTGTTCAAGGCGCTCTCGGCCCCAACAGCCAGGTCGCGGAAGTCATCGTACATTGGTCCAGCATCGAAATGCGCGGGGTGCACGTGCGCGCTCCCGCCAACTGGCCCGCCGCAGAGACCTTGCGTGCGGACAGGATCGTAGTCACGCCGGACCTGCGTGCCCTGATCACGGCGCAACTGCATGTCAGCAAGATCGAGGTGGAAAATCCGTATCTGTCGATATTGCGCGGCCGCGACGGCCACGTGCAGCTCCTGCCAGGCATACTCGACGACGGCCCCAGGAACTCCGCGGCATCCAGCCCTGCGGCGGCTTCCTCAGCCCATCCGGTCGAAATCGGCAATGTCGTGATCCACGGCGGCGCGGTGGAATTCTTCGATGCTTCGATCCGGCAACCGGCCCACATGGTGCGACTGGAGCAGCTTGAAGCGCAAATCGGCAGTATTCACGTACCAAGCCAGGCAGGACACATGAAGCTCAAGCTCGACGGCGTGGTCAAGGGCGTGCAAGGCGACGGCAAGATGAGCATCGATGGCTGGCTCGACCCGGTCAGCCTTGATTCGGATATCGCCACCACGCTCACGGGCGTTGACCTGATCACCCTGGAACCCTACCTGGTAAAGGCGGCAGAAACCGGCGTCAAACGCGGCAAGCTCGACATGACGTTGCATTCGCACGTGCAGGATCGGCATTTGAATGCACCGGGCAGTGTCACCCTGACCGGCCTTGAACTCGATTCAGGCAATGGTGCCATGGCGAGCTTCATGGGCGTACCGCGCCGCGCCGTCATCTCTTCGCTCAAGGACAAGGGCGACCATATCGTGGTGCCGTTCACACTGGCGGGCAACCTGGACGACCCGCGTTTTTCCCTCAACGAAAGCCTGGTTTCGCATCTGGGCGGTGCAGTGGCGAACGTATTGGGTATCAGCGTGGAGGGCTTGACGCATGGCGTGGGCAGCGCCGCAGAAGGCGTCGAGGGGATGGTCAAGAAACTGCTGGGAAAATAGAACGACGCCGGCAGGAAAAACCCCCTGCCCTTTTCAGGACAGAGGGTTCATCAAACAATCAGACTGTTGATCAGACTACAAACCAGACTACTTGCGCGGCTCAATAGAACCAGAACGAATTGACCAGGTTGGTCAGGTTCAGGGTGCCGGCGCCGGAGCCAGGGTTATATTGCGAACCGGCTTGCCAGTAGAGGTTGTCGCCCGAGGTCACGGCATTGAACGGTGAAAGCTTCGAATAACCGTACACGTTCAGGCGCGAGTAGAGCTGCGGCGTGAGCAAGCCGAGGCGCCTACCCACCGCCTGCGACAGCAGGGACGTCATGGCGTTCAGTTGCGGCGCCACGAAACTGGTGCCGCCGTTGCCGTAGATCCAGCCACCGTTAAAGTAGACCGAATAACCGGTGTAGGGATCGGCATTGAGCGATACGTCAGGCACGTTACGGCCGGCATAGGATCCCGGCAGGTCGATATAGTCAGTACCACCACAGATCAGCGACTGGTTGCCGGGGCTGGTTTGCACGCCCCTGGTGTTTTGCTGGTAGCCGGGCATGTCGTAGTTCACGCTGACGCCGCCGCCACCGCCGACCGGGAAGTAGTTGGCGTAGTAGAAGTCGGAACCGTAGTTGGTCGTCATGTAGGTCTGCAGGTAATCCCAGCCCCATGGACGCTCGGTCGGTACGACAATGGTGCCGTGCGCATGGACTTGCGTGTTGGGCAGCGTGGTACCGCCGGCTGCCGTGACATACGGGTCGCTGGCAGGCGAATCGACGGTCAGCGTTTGCGTGCAGCTCGGATAGGTCAGGCCATCGTTGGCATCATTGATGTCGTAGGCGCCGGCGTCGCCTGCCGAAGCGAAAACCGAAATACCTTGCGCTGCAGCCACAATGAAGGCCTGGTGCTGTGCCGTCATGACGTCGGGTGACTGGGCGATTTCCGGGCCACCCCAGCTCACCGACAAGGTATCAACCTTGTTGTCGGCGATAGCCTGGTAGAACACGTCGATGAAGCCGGAATCGGTGTTGGGGCCATCGTAGACGATCATGTTGGCATCGGGCGCGATCCCGCCGGACTGTTCGACGTCGAGCGTGGTTTCGTCAGCACCGTTGGTTCCGCCACCGCCGTCAACGTGGACCTGGGTGATACGGTGCTGGGAAACCTTCAGTCCGACCGAATTCCAGTAGTAGTAGGCATCGGCAGGCGAAAAATTCGCCAGCGTCGCGATACCGATGGTGCGGCCGCGACCGGTGATGTGGTTCTTGTAGAGCGGATTGATGTTGTACAGATTGGCCACGTCGGCCACGGTAAATTGACCGGGTGTGCCAGTGGTGGTGCCGCTGGTCGAGCCTGTGGCCAGCAAAGAGACCTTCACGCTTTCGACTGCGCCGACTGCGGGCGTCGCTTCAGCAATGCGGCGCGTATGCGATTTTGCCTGCGGCTGGTTGTCCAGGCCGGCAATGACCAGGATCAGATCGGCCAGGGTCGAAGGAATCTTGCCCGGCTGGCTCGGCTTGTGGAAATAGTGGAAACCGTCGTAGTAGTTGTGGATTTGGGTTTGCAGCAGTTGATTGAACTGGTCCGTCGTGCCGGTAGCATGGATCACGAGATTGTTCGACATCACGTCGTTGACGGTGATGCCCTGCGCTGCCATGGCCTTTTCAATGAACTTGACGGTCGCATTGGTCGGCGCGAATGTATCCTTGAAGGCTGCAGTCGACAGGAATTGCTGATAGAGCGGGCTGCGCGGATTCACCGTACCGGCAACGTACTGTTCAAGCAAATCGCTGTTTTGGATCTTCAGCACGATGGACACGGTTTGCGGCGTGGCACCGCTGGTGGCCCCCAGGTCTTGCGGCTTCACCGCGGAACCGGCAGCCTGTGCGGCGCTTACAGAGCAGGCAAGCGCTACGGCAGCCGCGATACGGCCAAATTTGATACTCATTAAACTCTCCAGTTATTTATTGTGATATTAGTGACTTCCCGATCAGCCCCCCGATCAGGTGGGCCAATAGGCGATCTTGCAATCGCGAAATGATTATATGGCAAGGCTGAAACCAGAAGTTAGCAACAGGGCATGTCTTGGTAAAAAAATATTTCTATTGATTTTTCCATTACCAACCAATTATTCTTCGTCAAAATATGCCAATCTCCAAAGGCAAAATAGTGACAATTGGCCTCAAACCTGCTGATATCACGGTGTTCGCAATGGAAAGCGCGTGGTTCCAGGCAAGACAAACCGATAAGGCGGACAATGAAACAAGCGTCACAACGCAGCGCACCAGCGGCAACCTCCTTATCTGACGCCTTTCACATCGACCAATGACAACCACCCGTATCGCTCTCGTCTCCGACATCCACGGCAACCTGCCCGCTTTGCAGGCTGTATTGGAAGACATCGCCACACGTAACGTAGACCGCATCGTCAATCTGGGCGATAGCCTTTCCGGGCCGCTGCTGCCGGCAGAAACGGCGCAGTTCCTGATGCGACAGGACTGGCTGCAGCTGGCAGGTAATCATGAGCGGCAGATACTTGAGTTCGAACCCGGCCGCGGCGGTGAATCCGACCGTCATGCCCTGTCACAAATGACGCCGGAAATGCTTTCATGGATTCGCAGCCTTCCCCCCGACCTGCGGCTCGATGGCTGCGTGCTGCTGTGCCATGGCACGCCGACTTCCGACCTGCAATATTTCATGGAATCTGTTGATGAACATGGCACACGGGCTGCCAGTGCTGAGGAAGTGATCGAACGGCGCGGCGAGGCCGATGCGCGCGTGATCTGTTGCGGCCATACCCACGTGCCACGCATGCTGCGCATGGCTGACGGCGCATTGATCGTCAATCCGGGGAGCGTGGGCTTACCGGCCTATGAAGACGGCCATCCCTACCCTCACCGCATTGAAAACGGCTCACCCGATGCGCGCTACGCCATCATCGAACGGCGCGACAGTAAATGGATGGCGTCGCTACTGGCCGTGCCTTACGACTTCGAACCCATGGCCAGGCTGGCCGAAGCCAACGGCCGGCCAGACTGGGCCGCGGCATTGCGCACCGGCTATATGCCGGACCCGGCTCACCCGGCCGTTATTGCTTGATGGCTTCAATACTGAAATAGAGGCTGGCTTCGTCAGCCACGAACGGCGCATAGCGCCCCAGCCCGAAATCGGAACGCAGTATTTTTGCGCTGCCGTTGGCACCACAGGCCTGCTTGAGGTAGAGCACCATGAAGCGGCAGGCAAAATGGCTTACCTCGAGCGTGATCGGCTTGGTGACATCCTTGATCGTCAGATCACCGGTGACACGTACCATGTTGTCGCCATCGAATTCCATCGCATTCGACAGGAAATGCATGTTGGGGTAGGTCTTGGCGTCGAAGAAGCTCTCTGACACCAGGGTCTTGTCGAATTCGCCGGAGCCGGTCGAAACCGAGTCCGTATCTATGGTCAGGTCGATACTGCCGCTCTTCGCGTCCATATCGAGCTTGACCGTGCCGCTTTGCTTGTTGAAGCGGCTGCGTTGCAGGGACAAGCCCCAATGCATGTATTCAAAGGATGTGAAGGTGTGTTCCGGGTCGATACGGTAAGTTGTTTCTTCCGCGCTGGCATTGCCGAATATTGCTAGGCAAATCATGGCAATCCCCAGTCCGGCACCATTGCACCATCGCATTTCCATCGCTCGCATCTCCCGCCCCTTTCGGGCATCCGTCATCCCGGCGCAGGATAGCACGTATCCTCCATGAGACATCGTTATTGCCAGACTGGACAGAGACCAGAAATTACATTAGTGTCAAGACCAGCGGGAACATAGGATTCTCCCTGCGGTTTTTACCCGATTGCTCAACAGAATTGCCCATTCGAAAGGCTGCATGACGCCAAGCCGCTCCCGTTTCAAACTTTCCCTTCCCGCGATGTTCGTGCTCCTGGCGGGGCTGGCAATCACGGTCTTCGCCTTCGTCGCGGCACGGCACGCTGAATTCGAACGTATCGACCGGGACTTGCAACAACGTGTGGACGAACGTTTTGTCGCCGTCATGGACGGCTATCGCAACGCGATCGAGAGCCTGCTCACGGTCAATCGCCTGTTCGATGTCCATCCCGACGTCACACGCGAACAATTCGATGATTTCACCCGCCCTATTGTTTCGCGCCATCCCTACATCCAGGCATTCGGCTTCGAACGCACCATGACGGCAGAAGAGCGCGCACCCTACGAAGCGCAGATGCGCAAGATCAATCCGGAATTCCGTCTGATGCAATTAAAGGACGGCAAGCGCGTCGCCGCGCCTGAACAAGCGAACTACCTCGTCGTCGACTATATCTCGCCGCTGGAGGGCAACATTGCCGCCCTGGGGCTGGACGTATCAAGCAATGCCGTCATCATGCAGGCCGACGAGGCTGCCCGGCAACTACGCCAGCCGGTAGCCACCGATTTATTCCGCTTGGCACAGGGTAACAATGACCAATGGGGCATCCTGGTCAGTCTGCCGGTTTATGCCGGGAGAGGCGCGCAGCAAAAGCTGCTTGGGTTCACAACTGCCGTATTCCGCTCACAGGCACTGGTCGAAGGCGCCTTGGCGGCGGCCAACCTGCGGCTGCTGCCAGGCATGGAATTGAAGGTCTACCTCGGCCCGGTTGACGATGCCGCACACACAGTCTATCAGCTTCGCGAGGGCGATTTCCAGAAGGTTGACGATTCCGGCTTCCCGCACTGGCTGTTTTTCGATCATCCCGCCCCCATTGCGCACAGCTTCGATGCAGCAGGCAAGACCTGGCACGTCGAAGCCATTGCCGGGGCCGATTTTTTCGCCTCGCACGCAAGCCGGGCGCTGGGCATCCTGGTTTTGGGCGCCGTGCTCAGCGTCATGGTCGCGCTCTACATTCAGTTGCAGGCCAATCGCTCGCAACGCATTGCAGAACTGGTCGAGGAACGGACCGACGAACTGGTCAGGGCAAACCGCTTGCTGGAAGAAGACAACCAGGCGCGGCGTCAGGCGGAACAGGCATTGCGCATGCGCGAGCGTGCCATCGAGGCCAGCAACAATGCCGTCATCATCACCAGCGCTGTGGCACCAAACTTTCCCATCGAATACGTCAATCCGGCCTTCGAGCGCATCACCGGCTTCAGTGCGCAAGACGTGATCGGAAAAAGTTGCACCATCCTTTGGGGCCGCGATTCGGAAGAAAGCGGCATGCGCGAAATCCTGCAAAGCGGTATCGAACAGCGTGATGGTCACGCCACCATGCGCAATTACCGCAAGGACGGCACGCCGTTCTGGTGCGAAATCTTCATTGCCCCGGTACGCGATGATAGCGGCATGGTTGAGCATTTCGTCGCGATCCAGTATGACATCACTGAAACGCGCCATTACCAGGAAGAGCTCGAAACGCTGGCCAATCGCGATAACCTGACCGGCCTGGCCAACCGCAACCTGTTCAATGACCGGCTCAACCAGGCCATCGTACACGCCTCGAACCATGGTCAATCGCTGTGGATTGCCTACCTTGACCTGGACCATTTCAAGTTCGTCAACGACACGGTTGGCCACAAGGTTGGCGACCGTTTGCTGCGCCAGGTGGCGCGCCGCCTGGAAGCCGGCCTACGCAACAGCGACACCATTGCACGCGTCGGGGCCGACGAATTCATCCTGATACTGGAAGAGCGCAATGACGAACTCGGCGTGGCGGAAGACCTGCAGCAATTGCTTGACGCCATCGCCAAGCCGCTGACCGACGACGGGCACGAGTTTTTCCTCAGCGGCAGCATCGGCGTCGCCGCCTACCCCAACGACGGCAACGATGCCGAAACGCTCGTAAAGCACGCCGACGTCGCGATGTATCGCGCCAAGGAAATGGGGCGCAACAATGTGCAATTCTTTACCGCAGCGATGAACCAGCGCGCGCTCGAGCGGCTGCGCATCGAAAGCGACCTGCGCAATGCGCTGGAGCGAAACGAGTTGCTGCTGCACTACCAGCCGCAAGTCGACCTGCATACCGGGCGCGTGCTTGGGGTGGAAGCACTGTTGCGCTGGCAGCACCGCGAGTTGGGTATGGTGCCCCCTGGGCGTTTCATCGGGTTGGCCGAGGAAACCGGCCTGATCGTGCCTATCGGCGCCTGGGTCTTGCAAACCGCCTGTCGCCAGCTCAAGCAATGGCAAGCGGAAGGACTGGGGCCTTTGCGCGTGGCAGTCAATCTCTCGGCGCGGCAATTCGGGCAAAAAGATCTGGTGGAATCGGTGGCGGAAACCCTGGTCGAAACCGGGCTCGACCCGGCCTGCCTGGAAATCGAGTTGACCGAAGGCCTGGTCATGACCGACGTGGAACGCGCCATCGGCGTGTTGCGCAACCTGAAATTCCTCGGTGTGAAGCTTTCCATCGACGACTTCGGCACTGGCTACTCCAGCCTGTCCTATCTCAAGCGCTTTCCTATCGATGTGCTCAAGATCGATCAATCCTTCGTGCGCGACATCACCATCGACGCTGAAGATGCAGCCATCGCCGCCGCCATCATTTCGCTGGCGCACAGTCTCAAACTGCAAGTCATTGCCGAGGGGGTGGAAACCGAGGCGCAACTGACTTTCCTGCGGCGCCACAATTGCGACCAGATGCAAGGCTATTACTTCAGCCGCCCTATTCCCGCAGCGGAATTGCAACAGATGCTCAAGACCGGTGCCGGACTTGCGCCATCGAGCGAACGCAGTGAAACACTGAAACAAACGGTACTGGCTCTCGACCCGGACCCGCAAGTGGGCGCTGCCCTGGCACGGATGCTAAGAAGCGATGGGTACGAAGTGCTGCAGGCACGCACTCCCGAAGAAGCGTTCGACATGCTCGCCTTGCACGAGGTCGGCGCCGTCATTGCCGACGAACGCCTGGGTACGATGAACGGTATTGAGTTCTTCCGCCGCGTGAAGGACATCCACCCGCAGGCGATGCGTATCATGCTATCGGGATTCATCGTGCTGGAGACCCTGATCGAGGCCGTCAATTGCGGCGAAATCTCGCGTTTCCACAGCAAACCCTGGGACGACCAGGCCTTGCGCGACGACGTGCGCGAAGCATTTCGCCGGCGCCAGGCACTGGACTCGAACTAATCCGCTTTGGAAAAACTCTCGCGGCGCATGTTGCCCATGCGTCGGCGCATCGGCTTCAACACGCCCAGTGCCATCAGGGCCGCAATCAGGTTCATCGTCGCGGCGATGTAGAACACGAAATGCCAGCCGCCGGTCTTTTCGGCCAGTACGTTGGACAGCGGCACCAGCAAGGCGGCCGTCCCCTTTGCGGTGTAGAGCAGCCCGGCATTGGTGGTGGCATAGCGTGTGCCGAAGGTGTCACCGCAAATGGACGGGAACAGGCTGTAGATTTCGCCCCAGCCGAAGAACACCAGGCCCGAGAGGATCACGAAAAACACCGGATTGTGTCCGAGGATGGAGAGTGCATAGATGCCGACCGCCTCGATGCCGAATGCGATGAACATCGTGTTCTCACGCCCGATGTAATCGGAAACCCAGCCAAAGAACGGGCGCGTCAAGCCGTTGAAGATGCGGTCCAGCGACAGGGCAAACGTCAATGCCGGCAGACTCAAACCGAGCAAGGACACCGGCGTGTCGGCAATGCTGAAGTCCTTCGCAATCGGCCCAAGTTGCGCCGTTGCCACAAGCCCGCCCGCCGCCATCAGCACGAACATCGCATACATGATCCAGAAAACCGGCGTGGCGATCATCTGGGTCCAGGTGAAATCGATCGTGGTCTGGGCAACGCGGATAGGTATTTCACGCTCCTTTTCCGCAGCACCATGCTCCGGCGCCGTAAGCAAAAACGAAAGCAGGAACACGACCAGTCCCTGGCCGATACCAAAATAGAGGAAGGCAGCTTCATAGCCGCTCGACTTGATGATCATCGAAATCGGGATGATGGTGGCTGCCGACCCCATGCCGAAGCCCGCTGCGGTCAAGCCCGCAGCCAAGCCGCGCCGGTCGGAAAACCATTTGAGTGCATTGCCCACACAGGTGCCGTACACTGCGCCCGCACCAATACCACCGATGGCAGCGGCGAAATACAGCAGGCCCAGCGAATCGGCAAAGGCATTCATGGTCCAGGCGATGCCGACCATGGCCCCGCCGGTCATGACGACGGCACGCGGCCCGAAGCGGTCCACAAGGTAACCTTCAACCGGCACGAGCCAGGTTTCGGCGAATACAAAAATGAAGAAGGCAAACTGGATGGCCGACTTGCCCCAGTGGTACTTCTGGTCAAGCGGATTGACGAACAGGGTCCAGCCGTATTGAAGATTGGCGATCATCGCCATGCAAACGATGCCGATCAATAGCTGTAGCCAGCGATGGCGCCGCACGGCGTCTGCTGCAGGATAAGGTTGCTGTTCGGTTGCGTTGATCGACATGGAATCCATAGCTTTCCCTATGCATTATCGTGCGCAGTCCTCCCGCTTTGCAAGCAGGGATGAAAGCAATTCATCAAGGGGCGTACAACTCTGGATTCAGGCGGCTTGCATTCTTTCATCCGGAAACGAAAGACTGCAATTATTGGCTTGGCAACAGCGAACTTTTTGCCTTATTGTTGCCATCATTAAAGCACATTTCCAAACGGAAAGCAGCACGCTGGTTTAAAATTTTTTGCTGCAAACCAGCGCTTGGGTATCGCGTCGATGCCGCATTCGACATAGGATATGTTCGGTCTTGCGTCGCACTGCATCAACGTCATTTTGTCGACGTCAATTTGATCTGGAATGGATAACATGAAAATTTGCGTGGTCGGCGCAGGTGCAATAGGCGGCTACCTGGCGGTCAAGCTGGCACAGAGCGGGCACGAGACGAGCGTGGTCATCCGCGGCGCCAACCTGGCGGCCGTACGTGAAAACGGCTTGAAACTGGTAATGGAAGACGGCAGCGAGCACCTCGCGCAAGTCCATGCCACTGACCGGATTGCCGAGCTTGGCAAGCAGGACGTCGTCATCCTCGGTATGAAAGCGCATCAGGTGGCGGCCGTGGCTGCCGACATCCCTGCCCTGCTCGAATCGGACGGCATGATCGTGACGGCACAAAACGGCGTGCCCTGGTGGTATTTCCACAAGCACGGCGGGCCCTATGATGGCCGGCGCGTGGAAGCGGTCGACCCCGGCGGCGTGGTGTCGTCCCATCTTGATGCAGAACGCGTGATCGGCAGCATCGTCTATCCCGCTTGCGAAATGGCCGCGCCGGGCGTGATCCGCCATATCGAAGGCAACCGTTTCACCTTGGGTGAACTGGACGGCGCCGACACGCCACGCATCAGGGCATTTGCCGATGCCTTGCGCCAAGCTGGCTTCAAGGCGCCAATCACATCCGACATTCGCTCTGAAATCTGGATCAAGCTGTGGGGCAATCTCTGCTTCAATCCGATCAGCGCCTTGACGCACGCCACCCTGGTCGACATTTGCGAATTCGCACCGAGCCACGAGCTGGCTGCGCGCATGATGCGCGAAGGCCAGGAAATCGGTGAAAAACTCGGCGTGAATTTCAAGGTATCGATCGAGAAACGCATTGCCGGTGCCGCCGCAGTGGGCAAGCACAAGACTTCGATGTTGCAGGATATCGAAATGGGCCGCCCGATCGAACTCGAAGCGCTGGTTGGCAGCGTCATCGAAATGGGCCGCATCACCGGCACGCCGACGCCACAGATCGAAGCCGTGTATGCGCTTGCTGCATTGCTGGCAAAAACGCTGGGCGAACAACAGGGCAAGCTGCGCATCGCAAGCTGATAGCGCCGGCCACATCGTTCCGATTCAAACATTTCAAACATTCAAACTCGAGACCTGACCATGCAAAAATTCTCCACACTCGTCGAACTGCTCTCCGCCGGCGCCGATGCCGAACCGGCATTGCGCGCACCAGGCGCACCTGCCCTCTCCTACGCGGCCCTGCGCGCCAACGTGCTGCGCACCATCGCGTCCCTGAACGGCATGGGCATAGGACGGGGCGACCGGGTCGCCATCGTCTTGCCCAACGGGCCGGAAATGGCTGCGGCTTTTGTTTCTGTGGCAGCCTGTTCCACATCGGCGCCACTGAACCCGGCCTACCGTGCCGACGAATTCGAGTTTTACCTGTCCGACCTCCATGCCAAGGCGCTGATCGTGGAACACGGCAGCCAGTCGCCGGCCATCGCGGTCGCGCAAAAGCTTGGCGTGCGCATTCTCGAACTGACGCCTGCCGCCGAGGGCGCAGGAGCATTCACGCTGGCTGAAGCCATGCCACAGGCTGCTGCGGCACCCACCCTGCCCGGCTTTGCACAAACGGACGACATCGCCCTGATCCTGCATACCTCCGGCACCACCTCGCGGCCCAAGATCGTGCCCCTGTCGCAGCGGAACGTGTGTGCGTCCGCAGTCAACGTGCGCAACACGCTGCAATTGAAGGCACCAGATTGCGGCTTGAACATCATGCCCCTGTTCCACATCCACGGACTGATCGCCGGACTGCTTGCGCCTTTGTCGGCCGGCAGCACGATCTTTTGCTCGCCCGGCTTCAACGCCTTGAAGTTCTTTTCCTGGATGAGCGAAGCAAAGCCGACCTGGTACACGGCCGTGCCGACCATGCACCAGACCATCGTCTCGCGCGCGCCGCACAGCCGGGACGTGATTGCCGCCAATCCCTTGCGCTTCATGCGTTCGTCGTCGTCATCAATGCCACCGCAGGTGATCGCCGAACTGGAAAAGATTTTCGGCGCGCCCCTGGTCGAAGCCTACGGCATGACGGAAGCAGCACACCAGATGGCCAGCAATCCGCTGCCGCCGGGCAAACGCATTCCCGGCACGGTAGGCCTGGCCGCAGGGCCGGATGTGGCGATCATGGATAACGACGGCAAGCTGCTTGCCGCCGGCGAGACAGGCGAAATCGTCATCCGCGGTCCCAACGTGACGCTTGGGTACGAAAACAACCCCAAGGCCAATGGCGAAGCCTTTACCCATGGCTGGTTCCGCACCGGCGACCAGGGCACCAAAGATGCCGAGGGTTATGTGCGCATTACGGGCCGGCTCAAGGAAATCATCAGCCGCGGCGGGGAAAAGATATCGCCCCGCGAAGTCGATGAAATCCTGATGGACCACCCTGCGGTGCAGCAGGTCGTGACCTTCGGCATCCCGCACGACAAGCTCGGTGAAGAAGTCGGCGCCGTGATTGTTTTGCGCGAGGGCGTGAGTGCGACAGAGAAGGAATTGCGCGACTTTGCCGCCGTGCGCCTGGCCGACTTCAAAGTGCCGCGCAAGATCCTGTTTATGGACGAGATTCCCAAGGGCGCGACGGGCAAGCTGCAGCGTATCGGGCTGGCGGCCAAGCTGGGTCTCTAGGCGATGATCTGGGGCCTAGAGCCCCAACCACTTGGTCGCCGCATCCATCACGGCGTCGTCCCAGGGCACGAAACCTTTCATGTTCGTTCCCTTCAAGACCTGGCGGCCGGCTTCGCTGTCTGAAAGGTGCAACAATAGATCGCGTACCTTTTCGCGCTGCTCATCGGTAAAGCGGCGCGTCACCAGGAATTGCTTGATCGGCACGGGCTTGGTCTCGCCCAACACGCGCCCGCCCTTGCCAGTCCAGTCCTTGACCACCGCGGAAGAAGCGGTGACGCCGGCTTCGGTGAACCGGTTTTCGACCATGAAGGGCACGGCATCCTGGTAGCGCGTCACCGAATAATAGGTCTCCGGGTTCGGCTCGCCCAAGCCTTTCATGGTCGCAGTGAGCATGACGGTCGTGATCGATTCCAGTGCCGGCACGCCGATTTTCCTGCCGCGCAAGTCGGCCATCGAACGCAAGGGTGAATCCTTCGGAACCAGCACGCGGCCGCGATAATCTGTATAGCCCGCTGCCGTTACCACACCGGCATAGTTGCCGTTCTTGACCGCACGCAACGCGATATGGGCCGGGTGGATGAATGCCAGTTCATAGCGCCCATCCTGCAGTCCTTTTTCCAGGTCGCTGTAGCGGTCGACCTTTTTCACCTGGATCGGATGCTTTAATTCTTTTTCCAGCAAGTCGATCAAGGGCCGATAACGTTCGGAAGTCGGGCCGGCATCCTGGTAGGTCACCCCTTCATTGACCGCGAGTATCCAGTCTTCCGCCCAGGCGACACGGACCGTAGCAATAGTCAACAACAGGACAACAAACAAACGAAATGAGCGTTTCATGCACCCGGGCCTCAAGAAAAGTTTCCCCGCGACATCATTCACGTAAATGTTTATTCGCGCAACTGTCATTTTTAACAGTTGCGCGAATCGCCAAATGAATTGCGCGGAATACAACGCATTTTGTCCATTGGCAAAAATTCCTTTATGATTCAAGAACGTAGAAAAAATCGGTAGAAACGATGCTAAAAGTGGCAATCATTGACGGCAGCGCCATTGCGCGCGGCTTGTTGAATACCGTATTGACGGACGGAGGGCACGAAGTGGTCGGGGACTCCAACACCAGCCCCGCCGGTTTGGCACGCATGATCAAATTGCAGCCCAACGTCATCTGTGTCGATATCGGGATGGAGCCCGACCGCCTCACCATCCTCGATACCTTGCATGAAGCCCTGCCGCGCGCGATCATCTTTCTCGTGTCGGGCAAGATTGAACCAGACTTGGTCACTGAAGCCGTCAAGCATGGTGTGCAAGGCTTCATCGTCAAACCGTTCAACTCGGTCACGGTTTTGAAAACGATACGCGCCACCATCCTGAAATTCGTGCAGCGCCAGCGGCCGCGCCCTGCAACTGAAACCGAGGACGCGAATTTGCCCGGTAATGAGCAAGAAACCTAGAGCACGATTTCTGCGCGCAAAGCATCCTGCAGGCTCGTTATCAGGCCACCCATGCGGTACTGAAAACTGACACGTAGACGCTGTCCCTGTTTGACCTCCACGGGTGCCGCCAGTGGGAACGCCATGTAGCGATTGAGCCAGTCGATCGAAGAGGATGTTTCAAGCAGCACAGCCAGCACATTTCTGGTGATGAAGCGCAGCGCATTGACCGTGCCATCGCGCTCGATATCGAACTCGCCTTCCCAGGCGATCTCCTGCGACAACGGCTGCGTGAAATCGAGCAGGCTATACAACGCGGGGCGCGCCATTTCGACGGTGGCCGGGTCCGCGGCAAAGTCCTGCACCTGCACGATGGGTGCAACATATCCCTCAAAACAATAATCCTGTTGCAGTGGCTGTACCGCCATCAGGACGGCCGTGGGGATCAACTTGGGCAACGGGCCGCCAAAACGGGCCAGGTAGCGCGCCTTGAACGACTCCACCATCTCGATCTGCCTTTCGCGCAGCATGGCGACGTGGATCATTTCGCAAATCACGACATCGACCGGTTCTGGCGGCAGATAGGCAAACGCGTCGGCCTGCACTACCTCGACCTTGTCCCCATGCACGTTCATGGCCAGGATTTTGCGTGACTCACGCACGAGGTCTGGATTGTGCTCGACGCACCAGACCTTGTCCGCCCGGGCTGCAGCAAACCAGGAAAACACACCGGTGCCGCCGCCCAATTCGAGCACCTTGGCGCCGGGCCGCACGACGTGCTCGATGGCCGCCTTGAACGGTTTCATCCGGTTGGCGTCCATCAGCATGCTGTGATGGTATTGCAGTGGAATGTATTGCCCGAGATATGCGCCCAGCGCTTCTTGTTCGGTTTGCATGGCGGGCCAGTTTTGAGAAATCTGTATAGAAATGCTGGATTGGGTGGACACCGTCTCACCGGCGGACAACGATGGCGAAGCGAATCATCATTGGCGCGGGCATACGGCGTTCGTTAAGAACATGCCATTATTATCGGCAGGAAACAGCATTTCTATATAGCGCGGATCAGCAGCATTTTCAGCTTGCAGGGTTGCCAGCCGACTCGCGAGCAATCCCGTATCATGGCGCAATTGATCGCAATCACCCTGGCCATGGCCCAAACCACACTCCCCAGCGTCTACATCCCTCACGGCGGCGGCCCCTGTTTTTTCATGGATTGGCCTGGTGACCCGCATCTTTGGGACGACATGGGCCAATTCCTGCGCGGCTTGGGCACAACATTGCCGGCACGTCCAAAGGGAATCGTGGTGGTTTCGGCGCACTGGGAAGAGCAAGTGTTTTCCATCACCGGAGGGGCGCACCCGTCACTGTTTTTCGATTATTACGGTTTCCCGCCGCATACCTATGAGCTGAAATACCCAGCGCCCGGCGATCCGGCGCTGGCCGAACGCGTTTCCACCCTGTTGAGCGCTGCCGGCCTGCCGGCCCGCATCGACCGGGAACGCGGGTTCGACCACGGTATGTTCATTCCCCTGCTGCTGACCTATCCCGAGGCAGACATTCCCGTCATCCAGCTTTCACTGAAGACCGGGCTCGACCCGGCACTACATCTCGCCGCCGGCAAGGCACTGGCGCCACTGCGCGAGGAAGGCGTGCTCTTGCTCGGCAGCGGCATGAGCTTTCACAATATGCAAGGTTTTTTCCATGGCGGATTTGCCCATCCCTCGCGGCAGTTCGACGAATGGCTGACCGAGGCTGCCGCTGCGCCGCAAGCCGAACGCGAATCACTGTTACGGCAATGGGACCAGGCGCCCGGGGCACGGACGTCGCATCCACGCGAAGAGCACCTGCTGCCCATGATGGTGATTGCCGGCGCGGGTGGCAGTGCACCGGGCAGTAAAATCTTCGAATGCGACATCAAGGGATCGACGATTTCGGCGTTTTCGTTCACCTGAATCCTGCCTGAACGGCTCTTCGTCGGCAGGTCGATCCAGCCAAATTGTCATCCGGTTCACGCTTTGCTTGTAACAATGTCGGTTCGAGGCCACACAGGCTCGTTGTGCCCCCAGGAATCAAGTAGACTTAAAGTGTTTTCTTAACTCGGCACAGTTTGGCTGATTCTGGTGGCATCAAACGCATGAAAAAGCGTCTTTCCGTTCGTATCCGCAAGTTTTTCGACCGTTTCCGGGTACGCATCGGGACAGGCATTGCCATTTCGCTGATTTTGCACGCCTTGTTGCTGGCCTTGCGCCTCGGTTTTCCGGGCTTGGGTATGCCAGGTTTGAATCTGCCTTCGACCGACAAAGAGGCCCAGCCGCTGGAAATCAAGGCCGTCATCTCGCCACCGCCAGGGTCGGCTGAGTCAGTTCCGCCACCGCCGCTGGTAGCCAGCTCCACGCCACCCAAGCCGCTTGAAGCGCAGACGGCGGAAAAACCACCGACCGACCTGCCCAACGCGCGGGTCAAGCGCTCACCCAACAAAACGGCACAAAAGGCACCGCGCAAAGCCCGTGCGCTGGAGTCAACCCCGGCATTGGCACGGCAGGAGCGCAAACAGGGTTCGCTGCCGCAGGAAGACCAATCTGCGCCGGCCCCGTCTTCGACGCAGCAGCACGTCGTCACGGCAACAGGTGAGCACCCCGATGCGTTCAAGGTGCCGCCGCCCTCAACCGACGACTTTGTACGCACCGAGCCCAAGCTCGATGCAGCACCGATGCCACCCCAGCCGACCGTAACGCCTGCCCCACCCGCCATCGCCCTGCAAACGCCACGGCAAACCATCGAGCAGGCGCAGGAACCGACGCCCGCACCGGAAAAGCCGGTCGAGGCGCAAAGCTACGAAAAGCCGGAAGACGCCAAGGCCAAGGAACCCGAGCCCGCCGAAGACAACAAGGAAGTGGCCATGGAAGCCGGCGACAAGAAGGACGGCGAGGAAGTCAGCGAACAGGAAAAGCAGCGCAAGAAGCTGGAGCAGGAAGCCGCCCAGCGCGCAGCCGACGAGGAAACCCACAAGCAGGAAGAACGGCGCAAGACTGAAGAACTGGCCAAACAGGAAGCGGCAAAAAAACAGGCCGACATCGCAGCCAAACTGGCCGCGGCAGAAGCCAGCGCCAGGCGTGAAGCGGAATTGAAAAAGGAACAGGACGAGCAGGAAGCGCAAAACCAGGCCAAGGAAGCAGAGACGCGCAAAGTGGCTGAAGCCGAGGCGCGCAAGGCCGAGGAAGAAACACGCAAGCGCGCCGATGAAGCGGCGAAGCAGGAAGCGGCGCGCCTGGAAACACTGCGCAAACAGGAAGCGGCAAAGCAGGCCGAGATCGCGCGCCAGGAAAAAGAACGCAAGGAAGCCGAGGAACAGCGCAAAGCGACGGAACTGGCGGCGCAAAAACAGGCTGAAGAAGAGCAAAAGCAAAAGGCGCTGGCGGCCGAACAGCAAAGGAAAGCCGAAGAAGCGGCACGCGAAACGGCCGCCGCAGCCGAGCGCCAGCGCCAGGAACAGGCAGCAGCGGAAAAGCGCGCGCAAGAGTTGGCCGCCCGGCAGAAGGCCGACGCCGATGCCGCAACCCAGCGCGAAAATGCGCGCATTGCGGCGGCAGCCGCTGCAGTTGCCGCCCGCAATGCGCAAAACGGCAATGGCACGGCAGCCGCCGGTGGATCAGGCAACCCCGCAAATGGCAATGGAAGCGGCACCGGCAGCGGAAACGGCAAGGACCAGGGCAACGGCCGCAACGGCAGCAATGGCAACCAGCCAGGCAGCGCCTCGACCGGCAGCCTGGCGTCCAAGGCCCTGACCGACCTGGGCAAACTCAACCTGACCGGGCAGCTGCCACCGAGCGGCGAAGCGGACAGCCCGGCCGACGAGGGACGACGCACGTTCCAGGGCTGGCCGAACCACGACGTGATGGCCGATGCCTATATCCGCGGCTGGCGCAACAAGGTCGAACGAAATGGCGACCTGAACTATTCAAAACGAGTTGCCGACCTCTCGCGCGAGCCACCGGTTGTGACGGTCTCGATCCGCAGCGACGGCAGCATCAAGAACATCGTCATCAATCGCTCGAGCGGAAGGCCCGAGATCGACGAGGCGGTGTACCGCATCGCGCGCGTGTGGGGCACCTACACCGCCTTCCCGCCCGCATTGGCGCGCGAATATGATTCAATCGACATCCGTTATGTCTGGCAATTCGGGGACACCCTGCACTTGATGGAAGAAGTGCGCTGATCGGCCGCGCTGTCTTGCCGCCCTATCTCCTGCACACGGCCCGTTCGGCCAACTCGAACAGCAACTGGGTCAGCAATGCCAATACCGCTGCCGGTATCGCACCGGCCAGCAACATGTCGTTGTCATTCAAGGCCAGCCCGGTGGCGATCCGTTCGCCATAACCACCGGCGCCGATAAAAGCAGCGATCGTGGCCGTCCCCACGCTCATCACCGCGGCAGTCTTGATGCCACCGAGGATCACCGGCGCGGCCAGGGGCAGCGCAATGAAACGCATCGTATCGGCGCGGCTTAACGCCAATGCAGCCGCAGCGAGCTTCAGGTCGCGCGGCACCTGCTCGACGCCGGTACAGGTATTGCGCACGATGGGCAGCAGTGCATAAAGAAAAAGTGCGATCAGGGCCGGCACGGTGCCGATGCGGCCCAGAAGCGGAATCAGCATCGCCAGCAAAGCCAGCGAGGGAATGGTCTGCAGCACGCCCACCACGGCCATCACGGGCTGGTTGAGCCTGGGCCTGGTCGCCGCCAGGATGCCCAAGGGTATGCCGCATACGCTCGCCGCCAATACCGAGAATAGCACCAGCAAGATATGCTGCTGCGTCAGGCGCCAAAGGCTGGCATCAAACAGCTTGCCCCACAGGCCCGATCCTGTCGATCCTGTCGAGTTTGCCGCAGCCGGCTGCAGCCAGCCACGCGCGATTGCCTCAAAGGACTTGTGGTCGAGTTCCGCCTCCGCATTCAAGGCCACCATGTCTTGCTCCTTGATACGCCCCTGCAAGTGCTGCAGCGTCTGCCAGGCTTGGGCAAACCGTTGCGGCACGTCGAGCCGGTAAAGCAGGACGGCATCGTAGCGCGGGAAAAATCCGGCGTCATCGGGCAGCACAAACAAACCATAGTGCCGGATTTGCGCATCGGTCGAATAGATGTCGATCACGTCGACTTCAGACTGCGCCAGAGCCTGGTAAGCCACGCCGTGGTCCAGCCCGGTCGGCCGCTGCGGCAAGCGGTAGCGTGCGGCAAGACCGGGCCAGCCGTCGGCCCGGCCAAGAAATTCATGCGACAGGCCGAAGCGCAGTTCGGGTTGGGCGGCAAGGTCGGAAAGCCGGCGCAAGCCCAGGCGGTCGCTATCGGCACCGCGCACGGCGAGCGCATAGCCGTCGTTGAAGCCCAGGGGTATGGCCACGCCCAGGCCCATGGGCGCCAGTTCCCGGTTCATCTCATCGAGGGAAATGGCGTCCTTGCGGTGCAGGAGTTCCAGCGCAATCGTGCCGGTGTATTCGGGATACAGGTCGATGCTGCCGGACTTGAGCGCCTCGAATACGATGGCCGTATTGCCCAGTCCCGGCTTGCGTTCAACATCGGCGTCATGCTCGACGCTTTGTGCCAGGATTTCGCACAGGACATAGGATTCGGTGAAGCGCTTGCTGCCTATCTTCAGCGTATCGGCTCGCGCCATTGCGGGAAACACGAAGCAGCAGGCCAGCAGTAAGCCCAGAAGCCGCCGCATGGTATCAGCGCGAAGGCCGCTGCCGGGGCGACTCGAAGAAATACGTGACATGGGTGCGCGGGCTGAGGTATTCATACACTTCAACGCCGATTTCCTTCGGACGCAAGCTGTCTTTCACGCTCAAATCCGGTTCCTTTTGCAGGTCGAGCACGGTGGCTTCGTGCTTGGGTACGGACGGGTCGTAGACCAGGATTCGCGGCCGCAGCGGCATGCCGAAATTGGCGGCCACCACCAGGCCTATGCTGTCGTCGGACAGCCGCACCAGCGTACCCGGCGGATAAACGCCCATGCAGCGCACGAAGGTGCTCAGATAATTCAGGTCGAAGCAGTGGCGCTCGTGCGCATACATGTGCGACAGCGCTTCATAAGGAGTCAGGGCCTGTGCCGGATCACGCGGGTTGCACAGTCCGTCATAGAGATTGACGATGGCAGCCACACGCGCCAATGGCGCGATCTCCTCACCCACCAGGCGATTCGGGTAGCCCGTGCCGTCCTGGCATTCATGGTGCTGCATGACGACTTCCAGAGCCTTGCGCGTCAAGCCCAGCCTGGTGCCGATGGCAAGGCCGTAGGCGCAATGCTGCTGGATCAGGTTGGCTTCGGCGCGCGTGGGATTATCGATGCGCAGGACACGTTCGGGAATCTGGCTCTTGCCCACGTCGTGGAACAGGCAGCCAAGGCCGAGCTGCTCGATGTCGGCAGTATCCATGTTCAATTCCTTGGCCAGGATCATGGCGAGCACGGATACGTTGAGCGCGTGATAGTACAGCTCTTCGCCGCCGGACATGTCGTTCATCAGGTGGATCGCCACGTCGCGGTCGTCGAGTATGGTTTGCACCATGCTCCGCACCAGTTCGGTGGCATCTTCGCGCGCCTTTTGCGGCTGCGCGTGGATGTTGGCGTTGATGTCGCGCAAGGTACCTGCAGCTTCGGCAAACTTGCGTTCGCAGGCATCGATTGCGGCGCGTTGCTGGTTGACGAATTCCTGGCGCTCCGGAATCACGGGGTGAACCGGTTCTTGCATGGGAGCGGGCCCACCAGGCGCTTCTTGTACTTCGGCCACCGGTTCTTCGTAGGGCGCGGGAACGACACTGCTGCGTGAGGGGTCAATGCGAATTCGGTTCAGGCCGAGCGCCCTGATCTGGGCAATCTGGCCGGCATTCTTGATCTTGAAGCTGTTGAGCGAAAAACCGTGCTCTACCCAACGCATGTCGAGATGGACGTAAATGCCCGGGGCAAGATCGTCAACGGATACATAGTAGGCGTCCGGCATGTCGGTGAGAGCGATCCAGGAAGCTTGATATTGACAACATTATACGTGTGAACGCCGGGTAAATGACAAGCAAGCCTCGCGGCAAAGCGCCGTCAATCGTGAGCAAGAAGGCGTCTATGCTCGCAAAACATTTGCTTGACTCTGGGGTATGGTACAGGGTCTATAGTCGTGGTTGCAGTGTTATTGCATCCCTCAATTTACGCAAACCGATATGAGCGAAATACAACACACAAAGAGTGATGGCGCGCATTCCTGCTGCGCCCATCATGCCCAGTCCACTCCACCCGAAAAACCTCACCGCGATCCGGTGTGCGGAATGCAGGTCGCCACCAATCCCGAACGTTCTTTCGAGCATGGAGGCAGGACGTATTACTTTTGCTGCATGCGCTGCCGCGAGCGCTTCGCCGCTGACCCGCTTGCCTTCCTTGCGCCGGCAAAAGCGGCCGCGCCCGCCGGCGGCGACTACACCTGCCCGATGCACCCCGAAGTCATACAGCACGGCCCCGGCGCCTGCCCCAAATGCGGCATGGCGCTCGAACCCATGGACGCCACGGTGATGGCTGACGATGGCGAATTACAGGACATGGCACGCCGCTTCCGCTTCAGCCTGGTGCTGTCCTTGCCGCTGCTTGCGCTTGCCATGGGTGGCATGGTGCCGCAACTGGACTTGCACCGGCACCTCGGCATGGCATGGCTCGATGCCCTGCAAGCGCTTCTTGCCACCCCGGTCGTGCTGTGGGCCGGCCTGCCCTTCCTGCAGCGCGCGCTGGCTTCATTCAGGAACGGCCACTTGAACATGTTCAGCCTGATCGGACTGGGGACGATTTCAGCTTGGCTATACAGCCTGGTTGCCTGGCTCATGCCCGGTTTGTTGCCTGCCGCATTCAAGATGGATGGCATGGCGCCTTTGTATTTCGAGGCATCGGCCGTCATCATCACCCTGGTTTTGCTGGGGCAGGTGCTCGAGTTGAAAGCGCGGTCGCGCACCAATGCATCGATTTCAGCCTTGATACAATTGGCCCCGCAAACTGCCTGGCGGGTCGGCGCAGACGGTGGCGAACAAGAAGTGGCTCTGGACCAGGTACAACCTGGTGACCTGTTGCGCGTCAAGCCCGGCGGCCGCATTCCCGTTGACGGCATCGTGACGGAGGGCCGTTCCCAGGTCGATGAAGCCATGCTGACGGGCGAGTCCATGCCGGTGGAGAAGGAAGCCGGCATGACGGTATCGGCCGGAACGCTGAACCAGGACGGCACCTTGCTACTGCGCGCCGCCCGCGTCGGACGCGACACGGCGTTGGCGCAGATTGTCGCCATGGTCAATGAAGCGGGACGTTCACGCGCACCGATCCAGCAACTTGCCGACCGCGTGGCGGGCTGGTTCGTGCCCGCCGTGATCGCCTGCGCCATTGCTGCTTTCCTGGCCTGGGCCATGCTCGGGCCGGCACCGGCAATGGCGAACGGCCTGCTTGCCGCGGTTTCGGTGCTGATCGTCGCCTGCCCTTGTGCGCTCGGCCTGGCAACACCGGTTGCCGTCATGCTGGGGGTGGGCCGCGGTGCGCAGGCCGGCATCTTGATCAAGGATGCCAAAGCCTTGCAGGTATTGGAGACGGTCAATCTGCTGGCAATCGACAAAACCGGCACGCTCACCACGGGCCGGCCTGAAGTCGTCGACGACATATTCACCGGCGTTGCGGAACGCGCGCATGCCATGGCTTGCATTGCCGCGCTCGAGACGGGCAGCGAGCACGCCTTGGCCCGCGCATTGCTGCGCCACGCAGAGCCGGCTGCCAACGCGGCCCTGGAGGTGGAAAATTTCGCTGCGCTGCGTGGTTACGGTGTCAGCGCAACGATAGCAGGCAAGCAATGCCTGCTGGGCAGCACACGGCTGATGGAAGAGCAGCACGTCGATCTGGCACCCTTCGCAGGTTTTGCCGAACACCATATCGGACACAGCCTGGCATACCTTGCCATTGCCGGCCAGGCGGTTTGTGCCTTGGCCCTGTCCGACCAGCTGAAGCCTGAAGCAATGGGTGCGCTACAGGCATTGCAAGCACAGGGTTTGCGCATCGTCATACTCTCGGGCGACCATGAGGGGGCGGTACGTGCCGCGGCACAGGAAGCGGGCATGGTCGAATACCATGCCGGGCTGCTGCCGCAAGACAAGCGCGATTTGATTGCACGCTGGAAGAGTCAGGGCTTGCGGGTCGCGATGGCCGGCGACGGCATCAATGATGCGCCTGCGCTGGCCGAATCCGACGTCGGCATCGCCATGGGTGGCGGCACCGACATTGCCATCGGCAGTGCCGACATCATCTTGCCGCATGGCGACTTGCGCGCCCTCGTGCATGCCCGGCAACTGGCTCGCGCCACCATGCGCAACATCAGGCAAAACCTGTTCTTTGCCTTCGTCTACAATTTTCTTGGTGTACCGCTCGCCGCCGGGGTGTTCTTTCCCTGGTCCGGCTGGCTGCTGAGCCCCATGGTCGCCAGCGCGGCCATGAGCTTGAGTTCGGTCAGCGTGATCGCCAATGCCCTACGTCTGCGGCACGCCCGACTGGAGGATTGAGATGGCAAATGAGATAGCAACAGGTTTGACCATAGGCCGGCTGGCCAAGGCCGCAGGTGTCGGCATCGAAACGGTACGCTACTACCAAAGACTGGGTCTGCTTCCAGCCGCCACACCTGCACCACAAGGCCAGGCTTTCCGGCACTATCCGATGGATGCGGTGGAGCGCATACGCTTCGTCAAGCGCGCACAGGGTTTGGGCTTTTCGCTCGATGATATCGGTCATCTGCTGCAACTGAACGACGGCACCAACCGCGCCAAGGTACGGCAATTGGCGCGCTCGCGGCTCGACCTCGTGCGCGAAAAGATTCTCGATTTGCAGCGCATCGAAAAGGCACTGTCCCATCTGCTGCATGAATGCGAACATGGCGGGACAGCACAGCCTTGCCCCATCATCGAGGCGTTCAAAAGTTAGCTCAGGTACAGGCTGTGCGAGATCAAAGCCATGGCTTCCCCGAATTCCTGCGGCCGCTCCAGCAATGGCAAAAACAGGTGCCGATGCTCGGTTTCCGGCACGACCAGCAAATGGCGCCAGTCGGCATTCACCGCTGACGCGACCAGTCGCTCCGGTATTTCACGCGGGATCACGGCGTCATTGCCGGCCGCGATCACCAGCAAGCGGCCGCGGAAACGCTGCAAAATGGCCCAGGCATCGCTATCTTCCCAACTGCGTTCACGCCGGATAACAGCGGAAAATTGCGGCCCGAACGTGACAGTGTAGGCCGCAGGCGTATAGATGCCGGGCACGATCAGGATCAGGGACGCGACTTCATGCGTCTCGGTCAGGCGCAGGGCGTTGTAGGCGCCCATGCTGAAGCCCATCACCGCATGCGGCGCCGGCAAGCTGCGTGCCTCGATGACCGCAGTCGCTTGCCGTGAGCGGGATTCCAGCGACGAATCCGACATCTGCCCTCCCGTCTCGCCATGGCCGATGCAATCGAAACAGGTCAGGCCGACGCCGCGCTCCTCAAGAGCATGGCGCAGGATGGAAAACTTGTTGCGCGCGCTGGCGCCTGCGCCGTGCAGCAGCAATACATTGCCGCGCTGGCATTGTGTGGCGTCGCCGCGCAGCGTCGCCCCTTCAAAGTCGACGGCAAAGTCGACTGGCATCTGCAAGTCAGGCAAACGGACTGACTCCGATCAGCAAGGCATGTCCGTAGAAGGCAAATACCAGGAAGGCCGCCACGCCTATGACTACCGTCAGGATGGTGCGGCCCGCGCCCAGCGCCGGATAGCTGACGCCGGCAGCGCGGTCGCGCCGGCGCGATACGGCAAAGAGAACGATGGCCCAGACCAGGAAGGCGCCAAACAGGATGATATCATTCAGGCTGCCGTTGGCCAGCAGATGCGCCAGCGCCCAGATCTTGACACCAGCGAGCATGGGATGGCCGACGCGCGCCTTGATGCCGTTGCCGGGCACATAGGTGGCGGCAACCAGGATGAAAGCAATCAACACCAGCAAGGCCATGGCGTGGTGCAGGAAAAGCGGAGGCGACCAGATCAACACGGGCTCGCGCCGCGCCATGCCGAAACCCCACACGATCAGTCCGAAGCCTGCCAGAGACACCAGCGAATAGACGCCACGCCACGGCAGGCGCCCCATGCGCGCGATCTGGGCGGTGCGCCAGCCATCGGCAAATATGCGCAGCGAATGCACGCCGAGGAAAACGATCAAACCGGCAATCATGATGATCATGGAAGGATCCTTGTTGAATGTGAAGGCAATTCTGCCTCAATTTCCGCCCGAGAGCTTGCGCAAGTCGTCGCGATAACGCCGGCTCACCGGCACATGGCTGCCGTCGCGCAGCTTGGCCCGCGCATCACCCGAATCGAGCGGCTCGATTTCGACCACGAAGTCGAGATTGACGATGTAGCTGCGGTGTACACGCACGAAGCGCTTTGGGTCCAGCCTCTGCTCGATGGCGGCCATGGTGCTGCGCAAGGGGTAGTCATGTCCGCGCACGCGCAGGTTGACGTAGTTGCCCCAGGCCTGGGCCGACTCGATTTCCGCCGCCGGCAACAGGAATTCCTTGCCCAGCTTGCGCACCAGAAAGCGTTCGGGTTGCTCCACCGGCTCAACGGGTGGGCCTTCATCGGGCGCTTCGAGCAATTTGGCCTCGCCTTGCCAGCGCAACATGACGAAGCGATATGTCAACCCTATGGACAGGACAAGAATATAGGTACGGACGTCCTTGATGTATTCATAAAACAGTTCATGCGGCAAATCACCGAAATAATACTGTTCGCCCTGGGCGAGATAGACCAGCTTGCGTACCAGCACCATGGCACCGACGTGCAACAGTGAAAATACCACCGAGCCAGCCAGGTGCATGAGAACGTTTCTTTTGAGAAAGCCCCACCGCAGAGGAAAGCGCCGCTCATAGGCAAAGATGAGCGGAACGATCAGCAGGATGACGAGGTTGCTGCTGAATTCCCAGGTCGCCGGTTCCCAAAAGCCGACATGGCGTCCGCTGCGGTTCAAATCGACCCAGACCGTCCAGCTGTTCAAGGCCGCTTCAATTAAGGCCGTCACAATCCAGAATGCCGGCTCGGCAACGCGGCGCCAGGGCTGATAGCGCGTCAACAGGTCAGGCGGCGTGGTCGTCATGCGGCAAAAGGGGCCCAAAAATTCGGCCCACTATACCACCGCTTGTCCCAAACGCCTGTCAAACCGTCACATTCCCGCCCTGCCGGTGGCGCCCTTCCCTATGCTGGCTTCGTCTTACTAACGATAGCCCTCAAAAACAGGAGGATGCAATGACGATGCCCGCAAGCACCTCTGCCAGACCGCGGCTGGCCTACCTCGACAATCTCAAGGCTTGCCTGGCGGCATTGGTGGTATTCCATCATGCCGGCCAGCCCTACGGCCCCACCGGCGGTTCATGGCCGATCTTTCATGCCGAAAAATTCCGCCTTCTCGGCCCGTTTTTCCACACCAACGCTTCCTTCTTCATGGGCTTGTTCTTTTTGATCTCCGCCTATTTCCTGCCCCGGGCCTATGACCGACAAGGCCCCGCCGGCTTCCTGGCTGACCGTTTCCGCCGCTTCGGGCTGCCTGTGCTGGCATTTGGCTTGCTGCTGTTTCCGGCTTACCACCATTATCAGGAAGGTAAGGCCTGGGCCGACTGCTTCCTGCCATTCGAATGGGCACATTTGTGGTTCCTGGGGCATTTGCTGATCTATGCCTTGCTCTATACCGCCTGTCGTACCTGGCGTACCTGGCGTGGCGCGGCTGCCGGCGATTCACGCAAGCTGCCATTCCCCAGCAACACCAGCCTCCTGCTTTATCTGTTGGGCCTGACTGCGGCCGATCTGGTGCTGCGCCACTGGTACCCCATCGACTATTGGGCACGCTTCGGTGTAACGGCGGAGGTTGCGCATCTGCCGCAATATGCCAGCCTGTTCCTGTTTGGTCTGGTCGCCAGCCGCCAAGGCTGGCTGGAAAACATTCCGGTGAAGACCGGCCGGATCTGGCTGGGCGTGACGCTCGTTGCGACGCTGGCGCGTTTCGGCTACACAATGGCCCATGCCGACTTCATCAGCCACGATGGCCTGGGCTATGACCTGGCCTGGAATCTGTGGGAGGCATCGATCTGTGTGGGGATGTGCATCGGCCTGCCCTACTGGTTCAGCCGGCACATTAACGGTGACGGGCGTTTTGCCGGCTTTGCCGGGCGTAGCGCGTTCTCCACTTATGTGCTGCATCTGCCCATCCTGGTGCTGGTGCAGGTGGCAATGGAAAAAACCCGCTTCGGTCCGCTGGAACTCACTGTGCTGACCGGATGCATCACGCTTGCGCTGTGCTATCTCATCTATGCAGTTTATGAGCTCGCTACCGGACGAAACCCGGCCAAACCGGTCGGGCAATTGGCCTCACGGGCAAGTTGATACTCAGGGTACTCAGGGGCGGCCGCCATCCACGGGCAATGTAGCGATGGCGGCATTCAATTTGTCCATCATCTGTGGCGACACCTGCTTGCTGCAGGCGATGTAACGATATTCCTGCACCGGCACGTCGGACAGGCGTAACAGCCTCACATTGCCCGCGACGGCTGAACCGGGGTTGAGGTAGACAGCCAGCTCTTCCTCGGTGACGAACACCAGGTCGGCTGCGCCAATACGCACCATCCTGACCATGGAATCGACTTCATCCGAGACGCGCTGCACCTGGTTCGGTGCCATCTTGTCGATCAAGGGGTCGAGATAGCGGCCATAGGTAAACCCCTGCTTGATTACCAGGCGGGTCTGCGGACGGGCCAGCAATTCCTGGGCCGTGGTCGTCGCGGGCGCCACAAAGTCGGCCCGCGACAGGGCGACGATGCCCTTGTCGCGATAGATCGGCAGGGAATAGCGGGCAAAGGCTTCGCGTTCCGGAGATTTATAGAAACCTGCAGCACAATCGAGGCCATCGTTGGCCTTGAGCGTGGCCATGATGCGATTGACCGGCGTCAGCTTCCAGACCATCGGAATGCCGGCCTTGTTGAAGATTTGCTCGATGGGTGTGACGATAATGCCGCTCACCTTCCCGTTCTCATTGAGGGAATGCAGGGGCTTGCGCTCGAAATAATGCATCGTGACGGGTGCAAGCGCTTCGGCCTGCGCCAGGGCGCAAGCCAGTATCCCGCATAGCAACAATCCCGTCTTGATCAAAACATGTATCCCCTCGTCATGAGAGGATACCTATATTAGAAATTGACCGCAATCCCGAACGTGGCCTGCCCAGCAACAACAGTTGCGGGCGACAATGCCGTCAGGTTGCCGGTACTGCCGACGGCAAACTGGGCTACCGAACCGGTCTTGCTGCTGGCATAGGCAAAGCGCCCCGACGGATCAATGGCTAAGCCCGTCACCGACGCGACGCTGGTGCTGCCTGCTGCACTCAAGGCGCCGCCACTGCCAATGCTGAACTGCCACACCACGCCGGCCGTGTCGGTGATATAGGCGTTCTTGCCGGCGGGGTCGAACGTAATGGACGAGGGCGAGGTGCCGACGTTGATCTTGGCCGGGCTCAAGGGCGTCAGGCTACCATTGCTGCCCACACTGTATTGCGACACGCTATGGTCGTTCACCGCATTGTTGATCACATAGACCGATTTGCCGCCCGGGCTCATGCCAATGGCCAGCGGACTGCCACCCGTGCCTACCGTCGGCGCAGCCATTGCCGACAAGGCACCACCGGAACCCACGGTGAATTGCGCCACGGTTTGTGACCCATTATTGACCACATAGACATAGCTGCTGCTCGGATCGATGGCGATGCCGGTGGGCGCCGTACCTGCCTGCACCGTTGCAGTGCTCAATGCCGACAAGGCGCCGCTGCCCTGCACGCTGTATTGCGACACCGTGGTGGTGCCGAAATTGGCCACATAGGCGTATTTGCCATTGGGCGTGATTGCGACAGCGGCAGGCTCGAACTGGGTGGGGATCGCCGCGCCCGGTGTGAGGGAGCCATCCGCATTGACACTGAACTGGCCGACCGAATTGTCGCCCTGGTTGGTCACGTAGACGCTGTGGTAGCCAGGGCCGATAACGATCGATGATGGCGTCTTGCCGGTCTGGACGCTGGTAGTTGCATAAGCGCTGAGCGTGCCGCTGGCTTGCAGGGCATATTGCGAGATCGAATTGCTCGTGAGATTGATCGCATAGGCGTAGGGGAAATGGCAACTAACATTGGCGAAGTTGACGTCACCCACAACGTTCCCACTGCCGGTGCTGACGCTGCACAATTCGCCTATCGGCTGGGTACTGACCGTCACGTTGAAGGGGGCGGCATTCAAGAGTGCAGTGGAAAAATCATATGTGCCGTTGGCCGTCAGCGTCAATGCATCGCCGCCATTGTTCAACAGTGTGACGCTGGCGCCACTGGCAAGACCGCTCAGCGTGCCGCCGATCAAGAAACTCGAAAGCGATTCGGCGGTGGCATCGATGGTGGTCGCGTAAGTACTCAGATTGGTCGTGGCGGTGACGGCGGAGAGCAGGTTGCGTGCAGTCTGCGCCGCTGCCGCGCCCTTGTAGCCACGTATTTCTTCCGGGGTCTGAAGCTCGCTGGTAAAGCTCGCTGCAACTGTCAGCCGGTTCTGGATCAACTCGTTGTCGAGCTGTCCCTGCGTCGAGGTATTGACCAGCGCGCCGGCCATGATTTGCAGCGACGCACTGCCGCGGGTCACGCTGCCGCTATTGATCGCGCTGACCCAGAAATCAAGGCCGCTCTGCAAGGGTTGGCGATTGAGCACATTGTTGAAGATCGCCTGCACGAATTGGGTGGTGGTGCCGCTGCCGTATAGCGCTTGGGATTCCGCACTGGTACCAAAACTGTCGACCAGCTTGTTGACTGTCGGATTGGTGCCGCTTTGATAGATCTGCAACAGCGATTGCGCATTGGCCGGAGCATTGGCGGCGGCCAATGCCGCTTCAAAATTGGCCAGGCCGTTCGGGTCGGCCGGCCTGCCGAAGAACGAAACATAAAGTTGCTGCACCAGCACCGCATACTGCGAATTGGCGGAACTGGTTTTTTGCGCAGGGCGTACCTGGCGTGCCATGCTCGCCTGATGGCTGCCATCGCTCCCCCCACCGCAAGCGGACAGGATCAAACCCAGGGTCAGTGCGGGCAATAAAACAGGAAACGAGCGGATCATCGAATGGGGGGCCTTCATGTTTTTCTCCTGACGCATGCGTGACAAACGTGTGACAGACATCGTCCAATTGTTAAATCGGAAGCCGGATGCCAAGTATCCGCGTATGGAGAAAAATGTTCAAGTGGCAAAAAACGGGAATATTCCCGGGCTTGCACCCAATTGCCCCGTGTTGCCCATGCGCCTGCTGCCCTAGCCAACCGCTCAAGCTTGTCGTTCTTGCGCGACAGGGTCGAACACATCCTTGAAGGCGGCAAAGGTGCCATTCTCCTTCGGGTCATACACTGCAAAGCGGACCCGTTCAAACACGCCACGATAGCGCCCACCTTGCAAAAGATGTGTGGCAAACCATTGCGCCATCTGCTGGGGCCGGTGACGAAATACACCACAGCCCCACGCTCCCAGAACCAGCACTGTGTGGCCGTGGGCCGCTGCAAGCGCGAGCAACAGGTCAATCCGGCGCAGCATGACGGCCTCGACCTCGCCCAGCCGATCCGGCTCGTTCTCGGCCACGGCACCGCGATTGACTGCCGGCGCGGTCAGCATGGCGGTTTCATAGACACGGTCGATCAAGGCATAGTCGTCATCACGAAACACGGGCACACGCGGCGAATAAATCATGTCGTCCGTATACATGCCCGAATGCAGGGCGCGGTTGCGCTCATAGTAAGCCGTCTTCGGCAACAGGCAGGGATAAAGGCCGGATGATTTGGCCAGGTTCTCTTCCTGTGCCTCCGTGCCGCGCAAAAACCCGCCACCCGGATTGCGCGCCGAAGCAAAGTTCAGGCAAAGAGGGTGCGCATGCCCCTCTCCAATCAGGCACCGCGCCGCAGCCAGCGTGGTCTCGTTGCGGACTTCGAAACGTGTGGCGTGCGCCTGCGTCAATTCCTGGGCAATATGCAGTTTCTCCAGTTGTCCGCCATCGTAGTACACCGTGTTTTGCACCGCAAAGCGGTTGTCGACCGTGATAGCTTTCCCTGCACGGTTGGTGTAGCAGCCCTGCTCCAGGATTTGCAGGGTCTCTTGCGCGATCCGGATACGCTGTTCGTGGTTGGTGCCCATGCTGTTTTTCTCGATCTCATTGCCGGTTTGCCGCAACATGCGGCGCCAGTGCAATCAGTATAGATCTGTTAGTTTATATTTGCAACTAAGATGGGCGCCACAATCCACCCTGGTTAACAGCAAAGCGGGCGGCGCATCCGAAGATGCCCGCCCGCTTCGCGCCGGCCGGTGCAGACAGAATTACTTCTGGTCCACCGGCTTGATACCCTGGCAGTCCGATCCCAGGTAATTCATCTGGGTATCGACCACGATGGTGTGCGAACCCTTGCTGTCGGTCTCTTTCATGTCGGCATGGATCGCGATACTGTCGCCGTTCATGACAGCCTGGCCTTTGCCAACCGTCGTGCGGCCTTCATAAGTACAGTTGACTGCGAAATTGACCGTATTGCCGCTGATCTCGGTTGAGGCCGGCGGACAACGGCCCTTCGGGTCGCCACCGATCAGGTGCTTGGCAGCCATGGCGGGGCTGACGCAGACGCGCACAGCACCACCGCTTCCGCCCACGCCTGCGCCCTTCATGCGCGCCTCCACCATGGCACGCTGTTCCGGCGGCAGACTGGCGAGCTTCGCCTGCAACTGGGCCTGGGCATCGCTCATTTGAGCCGACATGTCCTTGCCGTCGTAGACATTTTTGACGATCTTGGTTTCCCACAGGCCTGCCTTGGTGGCGGGCATCTCGGCTTGCGCCCATCCCGCCATGCCAATTGCCAGGACAGCAATGGTGATTTTCTTCATACCGGCTTCTCCCCCTATCATTTGTTGATATAAGAATTGCATTCTTCGAGAGACTACCAGAGCCGCTTGCCCGCCGCAATGGTGATCCGGCCGCTGGGCCACCGTGTCGGCAAGGCACTGTTGCTGACGCAGGCAATATGTGTTCGTGCAGCAACTTCATTCAATAATCAAAGCTATAATCGTTCGCACTTCCGACCACATCCCGTCTGGCATGGCACGGTGCCGGCAAGGTGGCGGAACATAAAATACCATAACGATACGGGAGTTTGTCATCGGCATGCGAATCGCCTCGCACCGATTTGTCGCCAGCTTGCGCGCAGGCTTCATGCTTGCCGCGCTGGCATCATGCTGCGCGGCTTTTGCTGCGCAGCCCTCACCGCCTTCGTCCGACCTTGAGCCCACGCCGGTCCAAGCCGAAATCATGCTGTTGCAAGACATGGCTGAAACGCAAAAGGCCGAGTCACTCAGGCAATTGGTGGACCTGCTGCAACATCTCCCGGCCAATGCACGCGAAGAGGACAGGCGCGAAGCGTTATCCGCTGTCATCGACATTTACATCCAGCAGGGCCAACAGGCGCAGGCCGCAAAATTCAACCTCGATCTGGAAGCGCTGGGCAAAAACCGGCACGACGACCGCGCCACGGCACTGGCACTCGATTTTCGCGCCAGCTTGCTGCAGGACCAGGGCAAGAATGAAGAAGCGACGGCCGCCATTGACCAGGCAGTGGACATTGCCGTGCGGATGAAAAGCAGGAAATTGACCAGCCGCGTCTATGGTACGGCGTCCATCGTCTATGGCGCCATGGGGCGGTTCCAGAAGGCACTTGTATTCCAGCTCGTAGCCATGGAGGCGCTCGACGAGGGCAACCGTCATGCGGAGTTGCGCCGTATTTCGGCGATGAACAACATCGGCACGCTCTATGCGAGCCTGAAAAACCCCAAGGCCGCACTTGAGTATTACAACAAGGCCGACAAACTGGCCAAGAGCCTCGATGCCGAAGGCACACTGGCCACGCTCGCGGTCAACCGCGGCAATGCCTATTCCGACCTGGGCGACGAAGATGAGGCGGCCAAGGCGTATACCGAAGCGCTGGAGCTGTCGCGCAAGATATCGGACCCGCGTACCGAGGCAACGGCGCTGAACAATCTCTCCGACTACAACCTTTCCAAGGGGCGTTTTGCAGAATGCGTGCATTTTGCGCAAGACACCATCGTGCTGGCACAAAAGGTGGGCGACGGCGACCTGACCGCGACGGCTTACGTCAACCTCGGCCTGTGCCGCATCGACCAGGGCGCCGTGCAGCAAGGCACGGCCGACGTCAAACGCGGCATGGATTTCTTCCGTGAAGCAAAGTCCTTGCCCAAGGTCGAACTGGCGCTGGAACAATTGACCGATGCCTATGAGCACGCGGGGCAGTACCAGGAAGCGCTCAAGGCGCTGCGTGAGCAACGCACGCTGTCGGAACAATTGTTCCGCGCCGACCGTGATCGTGAACTGGCTGAATTGCAGGCCAAGTTCAATGCGGTACAGCGCGAAAAGCAGATCGAAACCCTGGAAGAGAAAAACCAGTTGCAAGGTGCCGAGTTAAGCAACAAGAACCTGCAGCGCGTAATCCTGTTCCTTGCTGCACTGGTTGCCTTGGCCGGCGCAGGCTTCATCGCCCTGCTCTATCGCAAAGTACGCAGGAGCAACCGCGAACTGTATGAAACCAATCTCAAGCTCGAGCAGCAATCCACGCGCGACCCCTTGACGGGTTTGTTGAACCGGCGCGCGTTCCAGGACATGATGCGCCTGCGCGAGCAGGCGCCCGAACGGCGCGCCGTCGACACAACGCTGCCGCCACACGCGCTGGTGCTACTCGACATCGACCATTTCAAGCTGGTCAATGACACCTGCGGCCATGCCTGCGGTGACCAGGTCTTGATCGAACTGGGCAAGCGCTTATCGCAAATCATGCGCGACAACGACATGCTGATGCGCTGGGGCGGCGAGGAATTCCTGATCTACCTCAATCACATCCCGGCCGAGCACCTCGCCCCTATCGTGGAGCGGGTGCTGGTCGCCGTCGGCGCAGACGTGATCGACGCCGGCGAACACCAGATTGCCGCCACGACCTCGGCCGGCTATATCTCTCTGCCTCTAGCCAATAGCGGACGTGGCGTGGAAATGAACTGGGAAAAGGCCTTGCATCTGGCCGACACCGCGCTTTACCTGGCCAAGACGCGCGGACGCAACCAGGCCATCGGGGTCAAGATCGGCGACATCAGTATGGAAGAATTCGCCCGCCTGATGCAGGGTGACCTGGAAGATGCAGTAAAATCCGGGCTCGTCGAATTGGAATCGATCGCCGGCCCCGCCATGGAACGCAGGCAAGACGAACGCTAGACGGCTTTTCCTCGGCCGGATTCAAACGAGGTCATCAGTATGGAGGCGCATCATGAAAATCGATAAATTCAAGCAACAGGTGCTGATTTGGCGCAACGCGTGAGGTAACCAGCAAACGCCGCAAGGGTTTCCCATCCGAGACCCAGGTCGGTAAAGGACAGCGCATTGTCCACGGCGACAAGGAACTGCTCGAAAAACTTGGCCGCAACGACCCCTGCCCCTGCGGTTCACGGAGGTTGTTTTAAGCAGTGCTGCATGAAGTCGGGGTGCTTTTGACGGCGCCAACCGGCACCACTATGAACGTTGACCCAATAAGCTGAACCACAAGCCCGCACTGCGGGCTTGACTTGTTTTGACTTCGGGTATCATGGCCAAATAATCGTCTCAAGCCCAAGATCATGAGCCTGCAATCCGTACGCGAATTCTTTGCTTCCCGCAATCTCGACATCCCCATCATCGAACTCGAGGTCAGCACGGCCACTGTGGCGCTGGCCGCAGAGGCGCATGGCGTCGAACCCGGACGCATCGCCAAAACGCTGGCGTTTCGCCTCAACGACGGCAAGGCCGTGATGCTGGTCGCCAGCGGTGACGCCCGTATCGACAACAAGAAATTCAAGGACCGCTTCGGCAAGGGCAAGATGCTGCCCGCCGAAGACGTCATGGCATTGACAGGGCACCCGGTTGGCGGGGTCTGCCCGTTCGGCCTGGCGCAACCGCTGCAAGTCTTCCTTGATCAATCGTTGCAAAAATACGATGAAGTATTGCCGGCGGCCGGCGCCACTCACTGCGCAGTCAGGATCAGCCCTGCCCACATGGCGGAAATCACCGATGGCACCTGGGTCGATGTTTGCCAGTGAACCCATGAAGACCCTGCTCTTTTCTGTTGCGCTCATGGTTTGTGCCCAGGCTGCCTCGGCACAGGAGGCATTCGGCGGAAAATGGCGCGTAGTCAAGGCCGAACCCGCTCCCTGGGCTGCAATTGGCGCCAAGCGCCACGCAGAAGCGGATTTCGCCCATGCAAGTTTTGAATTCCGCGCCAACCGCATCATCGGTCCGTCCTGGACGGCATGCCGCAAGCCCAAATACGATCTCACGCCGCAGGCGTTCGATAGCCTGTTCGAGGGTGGCTTGTCCGACCCGGAGCACGGTTTGAAAGATGCTGCGGCACTGGCGCACCGGCTTGGCTTCCAGCGTGAACCCGTTCCTTCGATGATCAGCAGTTGTTCCGAACTGTTGTTCCATCTGTCCGATAGCGATACGGCATTGTTCGCCTTGAACAACATGATCTACACAATGAAACGCGAGCACCAATGACGCCTGCCCCCTGGAATTTCTCCGATGTCCAATTGCAAACAGAACGTTTGCAGTTGCGCCCTGTCCGCACAAGCGATGCACCGGCGGTGTTCGCCATCCGCAGCAAACCGTCGGTAATGCGTTATAGCAGTTCAGGTCCGTGGACCGAGCTTGTGCAGGCGGAGAAATGGATCGCGCAAAACATCGCGGCCGCAGCCTCTGGCGAACACTTGCGCCTGGCCTTGGCCCCCTTGGGGCAGGACCAGATCATCGGCAGTTGCCTGTTGTTCCATTTGCATCATGAGAGCCGACGCGCCGAAATCGGCTATGAATTGAACCCGGAGCACTGGCACAAGGGTTACATGCATGAAGCGGTCACGGCACTGCTCGACTACGGCTTTTCCACGCTGGGCTTGAACCGCATCGAGGCCGACATCCACCCCGACAATCTTGCCTCGGCACGGACGCTGGAGCGGCAAGGTTTTGTCCGCGAGGGTTTGTTGCGCGAGCGCTGGATCGTAGAAGGCGAGGTATCCGACACGGTCTACTACGGTTTGCTGGCACGCGAGTGGCCCGGCGCCTGATTCGCCGATGTGGCAAATCGTGCTACATTGACGCAAAACATTGGGGGAGACGCCATGAGTATGCTATTTTCGGGCACGGTTGTCCTGGTCACTGGTGCAGGCAACGGCATCGGCCGCGCTGTAGCCGTTGCATTCGCAGCACGGGGTTTGAAGGTCGTGGTATCGGACATCGACGCTTCAGGCGGCAAGATCACGGTCGACACCATTCTTGACGCAGGCGGCGAAGCCGTTTTTGTACCCTGCGACGTCTCGAGCAACGAGCAAGTGCAAAACCTGATCAAGGAAACGCTGGCCATCTATGGCCGGCTCGACTACGCATTCAACAACGCCGGCATCGAGAAAGAGCAAACGCGCCTGGCCGAGGGCAGCGAAGACGATTTTGACGCCATCATGGATGTCAACGTCAAGGGCGTGTGGCTGTGTATGAAGCACCAGATTCCAGTCATGCTGGCGCAAGGCGGCGGCGCCATCGTCAACACGGCTTCAGTCGCCGGCCTGGGCGCGGCGCCCAAGATGAGCATCTATTCCGCCTCCAAACATGCCGTGATCGGCCTGACCAAGAGCGCCGCTGTCGAGTATGCAAAGAAGCGCATCCGCGTCAACGCCATCTGCCCGGCGGTGATCGACACCGAAATGTTCCGCCGCGCCCATACTGCAGATCCCAAAAAGGCAGAGCTGGCGCTGGCCATGCATCCTGTGGGGCGCATCGGATCGGTCGAAGAAATCGCCGCTGCCGTGCTATACCTGTGCAGCGACATGGCGGGCTTTACCACGGGTATTGCCATGCCTATCGATGGCGGGGTGACGGCATTCTAGTTCCGGCAGCGCAGCCGTGCCTGGCTGCGCCTGGAAAAATGTATCAGCACGAATTGATAACAGATCGTTTCAGAATGTAAGCAAATTTTTCATCATTCAATTCCAGCAAGGTGCCATGCTACAGTGAGGCCACGCCAACCGAGGGCCGCTGCATCACATAAAGGCCCATGCACGAACCAAGGAGATGAAATTGAAACGCACACTGTTGCTGGTTCCAGCACTGCTCGCAGCAAGCGGCGCCTGGGCAGACGACCCGCCGGCCAAACTCGACCGTCTCAGCGATTGCCGGGCCGACCTGCAAAAACTGTGCCCCAATGTGCAACCTGGTGGAGGCCGGCTCGTCGCCTGCCTCAAGGACAACAAGGACAGTGTTTCCGATGCCTGCAAACAAAGGGTGCAGCAAATCAAGCAGACACGAAAAGGCGGCGCGCGCGGTGGCCAGGCCGGCAACCCGAATAACGACTGATATCGCACCAAATTCCGGTAAAATGCCGCGTATCCATAATGAATACGCTGGCAGCAGATGACTACACGGGTTTCAAGTGCCGCCCGGGCTTTGCTCATCATCCTGAGTTGCATTGCAGCACAAGTGGCTCACGCACATGGGAGCCATGAAACGCTCAACATTTGCAGCGCCCCACTTCCCCCATATGTTTATTTGAAGCAGGGTCAGCCGGCCGGCATCGAGGTCGACGTTGCGCATGCGGTGTTCGACCCGATGGGCGTGCCGCTCAAGATCGATATCGCACCGTTTGCACGCTGCCAGCTTGAAATCGAAACCGGGCAGGCCGACTTGGTGTTCACCTATTCGCCCACGCCTGCGCGCGAAGCCATTGCGTATTTCCCCAAGACTGCCGTGTGGCACATATCCTATGTGTTTTTCACCAACGCCGCGACCAAGGCGCAATACGACATACGAGGCCTGGAAGATGCCAGGAAAAGCGGCCTCACCATCGGCGTGGTGCGCAGTGCCTCCTATCATGACGAATTCTGGAAGGTGTTCCCGCGGCGCGATACCGAAGTCAACGATGGCTACGACCCGGCTTTGATTGCTGCTGCAGACACCCAGGAGAATTTCCATCAACTCGCACTGAACCATATCCAGCTTTTCCCGCAAGACCTGTCGGCTGGGCAATGGGCGGCCAAGGCGGCCGGACAGACGCCGGTGTGGTACGACACCGTCCTGTTCTCCAAGGAATACCCAAGCGCGTTTTCCAAAGCCTCGACCTTCTCCAATGCGCGCTATGCCGACATCGTCGCGCTGATGAAAGAATACGACCTGCGGCTGGAGGCCTTCAAGAAAACCGCGCAATACCGCACGTTGTTTGCCCATCCCTGAACAACGCCGCAGGCAGGCTCCGGCAGTGATTTCGGGCCAACGGTATAATCGCCCGTTCTGCAAGAATCACGAATGCGATACCCCATGAGTGCCCCCGCCCCTGCCTCCGATGCCGGCTTGCCTGCCGTGCATCCCCCCATGCCGTCCTGGATGACTTTCCTGCTGGCTTCGGCCTGTGGCTTGATCGTGGCCAACCTCTATTTTGCGCAGCCCCTGATCGGCCTGATTTCGGCCGACGTCGGCCTGGACAAGGCCGCGGCCAGCTTCATCGTGACCTTGACCCAGGGTGGCTATTGCACCGGCTTGCTGTTGCTCGTGCCGCTGGGTGACCTTGTGGAAAACCGTCGCCTGATCGTGACAGCCCTTGGCGCCGTGATCGTGGCACTGCTGCTGGCGGCGAGCGCACCGGGCGCTACGTTGTTCCTCGTTGCCTCGCTCTTGATCGGCATCAGCGCAGTGGCAGTGCAGATGCTGGTGCCGCTGGCCGCGCACATGGCACCGGATGCCATACGTGGACGCGTGGTCGGCAACGTCATGAGCGGGCTGCTGGCCGGGATCATGCTGTCGCGCCCGGTATCCTCTTTCATCGCCAATGCTTTTGGCTGGCGCGCGGTCTTCGCCGGCTCGGCTGCAGCCATGGTGCTGTTGCTGATCGTGTTGCAGCGCCTGTTGCCGCAACGCCGGCCCGATGCCTCGCATACCTACCCCGAGTTGATCGGTTCGCTCTGGACCCTGCTGCGCGGCACGCCCATCCTGCGCCGGCGTGCGGCCTACCAGGCGGCCTTGTTTGCCAGCTTCACGATGTACTGGACCATCGTGCCTCTGGTGCTGGCCGGGCCGCATTATGGCTTCACGCAGGCTGGCATCGGCTTGTTCGCGCTGGCTGGCGCCTCGGGCGTGTTATCGGCACCGCTGGCGGGCCGGATGGCCGACAAGGGCTGGAGCCACCTGGCCACTGGTGTCGCCCTGGTGTCGGTAATCATCGGCTTCGGCATGGCCCATTTCGGTGCGGATGGCGCGCTCCTGCCGCTTTTGGCCGGTGGCGTGCTGCTCGACCTTGGCGTGCAAGCCAATCTGGTGCTGGGCCAGCGCGCGATCTATGCGCTCGGAGCCCATACCCGCAGCCGTCTGAACGGGCTCTACATGGCCATGTTCTTTGCCGGCGGCGCGGTCGGCTCTTCCATTTCCAGCTATACCTACCTGCATGGTGGCTGGGAGACCATAAGCTGGGTCGGCATGGCTTTTCCTGCTGCAGCTTTCCTGTTTTACCTGACCGAATCGCGCAAGCACGCTTGAACGGCAAGCCATGCGGCGGCAAGGACTGGAAGCGCAAGGCATGTTGACCTTGGCGCCCGTTGACAACGGCAATCTTTGGGGCGATGCTTGTTGGCTGGCTAACCTGACGGATTGAAGGTCCGTCGCCACCATCCACCGGAAACAATCTCTTGCGCAAACCATTCGCTGCCCTGTCCTTTACCGCCCTGCCCCTCGCTGCCATCGCCATGCTGGCCTCGTTCCCCTCCTTCGCCTGCACCGTATTTGAACTCAATCCGCAAGACGGCAAACACCATGTCGTATTCGGACGCAATTACGATTGGCCGGTGGAGGTTGGTCTGGTACTGGTCAACAAGCGCGACATGCGCAAAACTGCATTGTTGATGAATGGCGGCAAGGCCGCGACATGGACAGCACGCCATGGCAGCCTGACCTTCAACCAGTTTGGCCGCGACCTGCCCAACGGCGGCATCAACGAAGCGGGACTGGTGATCGAAGTCCTGTGGCTGAACGATACCAACTACGCGGCAAGCGATGCGCGCCCGGCCTTGAATGCCTTGGCCTGGATCCAGTACCAGCTCGACACGGCCGCCACGGTCGCCGAAGTCATCGCCAGCGACAAAGACGTGCGAATTTCACCGGAATTCTCACCCAAGCTGCATTACTTCGTCTGCGAGCAAAGCGGCGCCTGCGCCACAATCGAATTCGTCAAGGGCAAGATGGTGGCCCACAGGTCGGGCGATTCGGGTGAATTGCCGCTGCGCGTGTTGGCCAACGACACCTACGCCGAATCGCTGGAACATTGGCAAGGATTGGGTAAGGTTGACAGCCCGCACGACATCGGCGGCAACCGCGATGCCTCGCTCAACCGCTTCTCGCGCGCTGCCGTGATGGTCAAGGCTTATGACGCCAAACCGGACAAACCAGCCGTCGACTATGCTTTCTCCATCCTGCAGGAAGTGTATTTCGGCCGCTTGACGGCCTGGAGTATCGTCTATGACGACACCTCGAAGCATGTCTTCTTCAACACGCGCGCCAATAGCAAGGTGCGCACACTCGACCTGGCGAAGTTCGATTTTTCCTGCAGCACGCCGATGAAGATGATGGACATCAACGCCGCCGGCTCGGGTGACGTCAGCGGCGCCATGCTCAACTACAACGAGGCAGGTAACCGCATGCTGCTGCAGGCGGCCATGAGCGAAACGCGCCTGACCAGCTCCCTGCCATCGAGCGTCATGGAAGCCATCGCGCGCCACGCCGAATCGGCCACCTGCGCCAAGTAAGCCCGCATGATAGACTCTGGCTGCGGCGGCAATGTCGTCGCTGCAACGTTCTCAGGGCGGGGTGCAATTCCCCACCGGCGGTAATGGCATTGTTTTCCTGCCTAGCCCGCGAGCGCTTGGAGCCAGGTAAAGGCGGCAAGGTCAGCAGACCCGGTGTGATTCCGGGGCCGACGGTATAGTCCGGATAAAGAGAGAGCGGGATAGCTGCAATTTGCCTGGCCTTTATGGCGGCATGCCTGCGCATGTCGTTGACTGGTCTTGCAAATCAATCCGGTACGCCTGTCGTGCCGGACGATCCCTATCGATCGTACGCCCTGTTTTTTCAATTTAAAAACAGGAGATTCACCATGCAATTCCCATCCATCACTCCCGCAAAACGGATTGCCTTCATCAAGGCAGGCTGGCATGCCGACATCGTCGGGCAATGCCACAAGTCCTTTGTAGCAGAGTATCAACGCCTAGGCGGCGCACCATCCGATATCGACGTGTTCGAGGTTCCCGGCGCGTTCGAGATCCCGCTCCATGCAAAACTGCTGGCTGCAAGCGGCAGCTATGCTGCCATCGTCGGTTCTGCTTTCGTGGTCAACGGGGGCATCTACCGGCATGACTTCGTGGCGCAAGCCGTGGTCTCGGGCTTGATGCAGGTGCAATTGGAAACAGCGGTGCCGGTGTTGTCAGCCGTGCTGACACCGCACCACTTCCATGAACACGAGGTGCATCAGACATTCTTCCACGAGCATTTCCTGGCCAAAGGTGCGGAAGCCGCACGTGCCTGCATATCGGTCACCGAGGCGCTGGATGCATTACGCAAGCCGCGCAATGCGGCGCCAATCGCACAGGCCGCTATAGCTTAAATCGCATCCACCTCGACCATGCTGGGCCGCTACGGCAACTTCGCCTAGGAGCTGCCCGGCATGAGCATTCGGCAAAAGCGACGGCATGGATGGAGGCAAGCAGAAAGCCGCGCAGAAGTAAGGTGTATTCCATATTAGATGAAGCTGGCGAAACGATGATGTGACCGCATCAGGCAAGTTGGCAGTCCACCACCGGCAACAAGTACTTGCTCGATCCCGCCATAAAAATTTCCCCTGCGACAACACAATTCATGAGGAATACGCCCACGGTCCGCTTGAGCCAAGCTTCCGTATACCCATCATTGTGCAGGTGGTTCACTGTCCTCGGGGTGAGGCGCTCTTGTTGTAATTTTGTGCAAACGACAGGCGACAGCACACGAAACCGATGCTACATTGCTGAAGATGCCACTCATTTTCAGGGATAACGACCGTCCATGACGCTGCGCCAACTGACCGCCTCGGATATCTCAATTGATCAGCCTCTCGCCTGGGATGTCGTTGACAAGGACGGCACACTGATCAAGAGCAAAGGGCAAACATTCGACGACGAAGCCGCCTTGGCGGCAACGTTGGACGCGGGACTGTTCACAGCCGCCCCTGCGGCAGCAAAGAAGGCGCCGCAGATATCGGTGCTGCGCGTTCTCAACAGCGCACAGAAACGGCTTGACGCGCTGTTGCGCAATATCGCCGAGACGCCCGATTTTTCCGCCCGGTTGATGGAAATTGCCGCCCTGGTGCATAGTGCCACCACGGTCAGCGCCAATATTGCCCATGCCTGCATCCTGTTGAACCAGCGCAGTGGCGAGTATTCCACGCGCCATGCCGTCGACACCGCCGTGGTGGCGCTACTCATTGCGCGGCGCTTGAAAAAGACATCCGATGAAATGAAAGCCATCGTCGCGGCGGCACTGACCATGAACCTCGGCATGCTGCAGCAGCAGGATGCCTTCCAGGAGCGCACCGATGCGCTCGACCCCAGGGAAATCGAACTGATACGGCAGCACCCGGAACGCAGCGTGGCCATGCTGAAAGAAGCCGGTGTCGACAATACCGATTGGCTCGACTGCGTGGCCATGCATCACGAAAACGGTAGCGGCAACGGTTACCCCAAGGGAAACGAGCTTGGCGAATTGATGCAGAATGCCTATCTGCTTTCCGTCGCCGACCAGTATTGCGCCGCCATCGTGCAACGCAAATACCGCCGCACACTGTTGCCACATGCCGCCTTGCGCGAAATCCTGATCAGCGAGGGCAAGCCGCGCGATGCGCTGGTGGCCGCCGGCTTCATCAAGGAAATCGGCAATTTCCCGGCCGGCACCTTCGTGCGCCTGCATACCGATGAGATCGGCGTGGTCATCAAGCGCGGCGCCCATGCCGCCATGCCGCTGGTGCAGGCTCTGTTGAATCCACGCGGTGTGGCACTCGATGCCCCTATTCTGCGCGACACCTCCAAGCCTCTGTTCGGCATCCGCGAGGCCATCCCCAACGACGGCAAGCTCATGCGCTTCTCCATGCAGCAGTTGTGGGGTAGCGCGGCGTCGATATAGGTCCGCTCGCGATGACACCCACGTTCGAATGGCCCGTTCCCCCGCATAGCAGGCTGGTGCCGACACCGGATGACTTCGTGCGGCGCGGCGAAGCAAGCCTGCCTGCCTGCGTCATTACCATGGAAGACGGCCATTCGCTGACGGGGCGGCTGCTGCAGTTCGACCCGGAAGGCGGTTCGCTCGATTTCATCCCCAAACGCAGCACGGCAGCGCGTCATCTCCTGTTCCCGGAGATACAGAGCCTCAGACTGACCGACAAAATCGAACTGGCCCATCTGCCCTTGCCCATCGAAGCAGAAAACGGCGACGCTACGCAACGGGAACAGAAATGCACGGTCAACTTCACCAACGGCGCACCACTGACGATCGACACCGTGGGTTGTGTGTCGCGCGACTATGGCCTGTTCCTGTATATGGCCGTGTCGCGCAACCAGGCATTGCGTTTCTTCGTTCCCGCCTCATCCATGAGTTCATTCCATATCGGCGAACCGCTCGGCCAGGTTCTCGTCAAGGAGAACGTCATTGCGCCCGCCGTGCTCGATGTAGGGCTGGAGAAGCAGGAACAATTGCGTTCGCAGAAGCTGGGCGACTACCTGGCACAACAGAATATCGTCAGCAAGGAACAGATCGAAAATGCGCTGGTTCGGCAAAAAAACCTGCCGCCGCTGCGCCTTGGTGATGCACTGATCCAGGAAAACCTGATCGACGAAAGGCAGTTGAAGGAGGCACTGGAACGGCAGCAGCATGACCGCAAGCGGCAATTGGGCGAAATCCTGGTGGAGATGAAAGCCGTCAGCCTGGAAGACGTCAAGCGCGTTCTGGCGCAAAAACTCGGCATTCCCTTCGTCCACCTCGGCGACTTCGAGATCGACCCGAACGCGCTCAAGGCCGTACCGGCCGCATTGGCGCAAAAGCACAATGCCATGCCGCTGTTCCAAAGCGATGGGCGCATCGTGGTGGCAATGGAAAATCCGATGGATTTCAGTCTCTTGCAGGAACTGGCATTCACGACCAAGAGCAAGATCGATCCGGTCATGGCGTCCGCAACCGATCTGGAAAAAATGGTGAAGCAATACTTCGGTGCGTCTGGAACGCGCATGGACGATATTGCCGACCTCGTCTTCGAGATGGGTGGCAGCGACACCCCAACGCCAACGGCGCCGCCTCCCGTCACCGATTCGGACAACGTGCTGGTGCGTCTGGTGAACAAGCTGATTCTCGACGCCTATGAAGACGGCGTTTCCGACATCCACATAGAATCGATGCCGGGCACCGAATCGACGCGTGTGCGCTTCCGCAAGGATGGGCGCATGTTCCCCTATTCCGAAGTGCCGTCGAATTTCCGCAATGCGCTGGTCTCGCGAATCAAGATCATGAGCCGGCTCGACATTTCAGAAAAACGCCATGCGCAGGACGGCAAGATCAACTTCAAGGAATTCGGCCCCGCGCCCATCGAATTGCGCGTACTGACCATGCCGACCACGGAAGGTTATGAAGACATCGTCATGCGCATCCTGGCCGCACCCAAGGCTGTGTCGATCGACGACATCGGTATCGCGCCGGCTATCCTCGACAGGCTCAAGGCCGCGAGCGAGCGGCCGCATGGGCTGATCTTCGTCTGCGGCCCCACCGGTTCGGGCAAGACCACCACACTGCATGCCATGGTCGGTTACATCAACACACCGGACCGCAAAATCTGGACTGCCGAAGATCCGGTTGAAATCACCCAGCGCGGTTTGCGCCAGGTGCAGGTGCAATCCAAGATCGACTGGACCTTTGCCGCCATCCTGCGCAGCTTCATGCGCGCCGATCCGGACGTGATCATGGTCGGTGAAACGCGCGACACCGAGACGGCACGCATCGTGATCGAGGCCTCATTGACCGGCCATCTGGTGTTTTCCACCATGCATACCAACAGCGCGGTGGAGAGCGTGGTGCGCCTGCTCGACCTCGGGCTCGACCCCTTCAATTTTGCCGACGCCTTGTTGGGCGTGCTTGCGCAACGCCTGGCACGCCGCCTGTGCACGCACTGCCGCAAGGAATATGAAGCAGGGGAGGACGAACTGCTGATGCTTGCGCGGGAATATTGCGCCGAAAGCCCCTTCGAGCCGGAAGACGTGTTGCAGGGTTGGCGCGAACGGCATGGCGACGCCGGCAAAATCAAGCTACATGCTGCCTGCGGCTGCAAGCAATGCAGCAACACCGGCTACAAGGGGCGCCTTGGTGTGCACGAGCTTCTGGCCAACAGCAGTGCAGTCAAGAAAAAGATTCACGCCAAGGCAAATGTCGCCGAAATACAGGAGGTTGCCCTGCATGAGGGCATGCGCACATTACGCCAGGACGGGATTGAGAAAATCCTGCAGGGCCTGACCGACTGGGAACAGATTCGCGCCCTGTAGCGGGCGCGCCTGTTTGCACGGGCGCCCGCATGTGTAGCGAGCTCTGGTCAGGCGTGCGCGACGCTGCGGATTTCGTTGCGCGAGGCCGCTGCCACACCGTCGGCGTTTGCAGCGCTACTGTTGTCCAACGCCGCATCATCCATCAGTTCGACAACCCACTCCTCGTACTCGTGGCTCGCCTTGGTCAGCAATTGGCGCCCGGCATTGGTCAGCCTGACGCTGTTGACGCGACGGTCCACGCGGTCGGGAATACGCAACACCAGCTCGGCCTGCTCCAGCTGATCGGTGAAAGACGTGATACTTGCGCCGGACACCTTCAGCAACTGCGCCAATTCGCCCATGCGCAAGCCGTCGGGAAATTTGCGCAACTGCTTGAGCACTTCGAATTGCGGCATGGAGATGCCGAATCGCTCGCGCATGCGTGTTGTTATTTCGCCATCGATTCTGGCGATGCAGGTGCGCATGCGGCGCCACATTTCCAGCGACGGATGCTGCCCCGACGCAGATTCCTCTGCCAACTCGGTGGCGGCTCCACCCTCATATTGATACCCGATTTTGGAAAAACGCATACGAATTCACCTGTCCCCTGAATGTGAATCGATGCTAACGAATCGTCACTCGTATGTAAATTCGTAAGTTCCATTACGAGAAAACGTATTCATAAGTGACCATGCGACTCACTGAAAAATCGCGCAAATCCGGCCGAAATCCGCGCCAATACTGGCTTTCAAGGTAGCTGGGCATCTCAATAAATACCAGAAATATAATGAAAATTCCCGAAAAACAAAGACAAACGTAAGGGAATCACGTACATGAAAATGCAGATGCGCGGCAACGCTTTAAGCGCCAAAATGTCGGGATGCGAAATATTGTCACGTCGAACCTCCCTCCGGTAAGCCAAATGGTGCGCAGAATCCTGCCCCATTTAGGTTTCATCGCGGCCTACATTTTGCTCGACTGGCTTAGCTTCATCGAGCCCATGCATGGATTCAACATCACAACCTGGAATCCACCACCAGCGCTGGGCTTCGTCTACTGGCTGCGCTATGGCCGCTGGGCCGCCCTGCCCTGGTTTCTGGCCCTACTGATTGCCGAGGGGCTGGTGCGCAGCTTTCCTGCCGGCTGGAGCGATACCTTGATGCTGTCGGTCAGCCTGGCCCTGGGTTACGGTTGCATTGCCGAAGCCTTGCGGCGCCACTTCCGCATTGAGGCCGTGTTCGGCAACCGGCACGAATTGTCGTACTGGTTCGTGATCGTCGGCACCGGAGCCCTGATCAATGCCCTGCTTTATGTGTCGCTGCTGGATCTACTGCAGTTCCTGCCTGATACAGAATGGCTTGAAGCGCTGCGCCGCTACTGGATCGGCGACCTCGTCGGCGTGATGACCTCGATGCCTATTTTCTGGCTGCTCGCCAGCAGTGAAGGCAGGAGCCGGGTATGGAACAGTCTGCGCCAGTGGGAAACGCTCGGTTATTGCCTGTTGATGGCCGGATTGATCTGGTTCACGTTCGTGTTTTACCACAAGACCCGCTTCCATCATTTCTACTTCCTGTTCCTGCCGATCGTCTGGGCCGCGTCGCGCCAGGGTATCACCGGTGCTGCGCTCATTGCGGGGGTGATGCAATTGAATATCGTCGCCGCCACCGCTTCGGGCTTCAACATCGTCTTCCCGCTGGGTGAGCTGCAATTGCTGCTGTCCATGCTAGCCATGGTGAGCCTCTTCATCGGAATTGTGGTGGAAGAACAAAAGGCGACGGCACTGGAATTGAACCGGTCGATGCGGCTTACCGCCGCCGGCGAGATCGCCGCGGCGCTGGCACATGAATTGAACCAGCCGATCACGGCCATGGTCGCTTACGGTAAATCGTGCACGGAACTGATCGCACGCAACGAGTCCGGCGATCTGTTTCGCGAAGTCGTCGAGCGCATGGTGCGAGAATCCAACCGAGCCGCCAGCGTGGTGCGCCGGATCAAGGAATTCTTCCAGACCGGTGCGATGGAAGTCGAAACGGTGGATCTGGCCGGCTTTCTGGAACAGATCGCCTTGCCGTTTTCGGTGCAGGCGCGGCAGCTGAGCGTCCAGTTTGAACTCGGCACCCTGCCGCACGTACAGGCCAGGCTGGACCGTCTGCAGATCGAACTGGTGCTGCGCAATTTGCTGCAAAATGCCTTCGACGCGGTGGCAAGCCAGCCCGAAGCCCGACGGCGCGTGCGATTGACACTGGAACATGACGACAACGGCAACCTGGCTTTTTGCGTCACGGATAGCGGTCCGGGGGTCGCACCCGCCATGCGCGCCGGATTGTTCGAACCGTTCGTAACGTCCAAGTCGAGTGGCATGGGCGTGGGCCTGGCCATCTCGCGCAGTATCGTTGAAGCGCACGGCGGAAAACTATGGGCCGAGTTTCCGGACTACGGCGTGTTCAAGTTTGTTTTACCACCAATGGAAGCGAATACAATCAATGTCACCTAGGCTCACCGTCTATATCGTCGACGACGATCCTGCCGTGCGCGATGCGCTCGGTCTCCTCCTGTCCATCAAGGGGTACAGTACCGCCGTGTTCGCCACCGGCCGGGACTTTCTCAATGCCTGGCGCGCAGACTGGGCCGGCTGCCTGCTGCTCGACATCCGCATGCCGGACATGGACGGCTTGACCTTGCAGAAAAAACTGGCCGACATGCAGTCGCGCCTGCCGGTCATCATCGTCACCGGCCATGCCGATGTCAGCCTGGCGCGCCAGGCATTCAAGGCGCAAGCCTTCGATTTCCTGGAAAAGCCGCTCGACGACCAGAAGCTGGTCCATGCCATCGAAGAAGCCTTTTCCGTCGCCGCCACGACCCAGGCCACCGACCAGTCGCGAGAACGCACCGCGCAGTTGCTCAAGAGCCTCACGCCGCGTGAATTGCAGGTGTTCGACCTGATCGTAACGGGCCAGCACAACCGCAACATCGCCACCATGCTCGACATCAGCGTACGCACGGTCGAGGTGCACAAGACGCGCATCCTGTCCAAGCTCGGGGTCGATAACGTGGCCGATCTGGTACGGATTAGCCTGGCCCACCGGCCATAGACTTGGAGAGGGCGGCGCACTACGGTTAAAATCGGGAAGACCTTCTGGAGCGGCAATGAGATCGACATCCCAATTGTTTCCTCGGTTCTTCCTGCTTGCCTTCATGCTGTTGACCCTGGCCGGCCTCCAGGCACATGCCCAGGCTCCGACGGCGGCCGCCGCGACAGCCTACGTCGCCGGCAAGATCGACCTGATGGAGGGCGACGTACGCATCGTCGACAAGCAGAACCAGCGGCGTACGGTCAAGGTCGGCGACAGTGTCTATGAGGGTGACAGTGTCAGCACCGGCGCCAACGGCGAAATCCATATGACGATGGACGACCAGGGTTTCATTGCCGTGCGCCCCAATACCAAGATGCGCATCATGCAATATCGCGCCGAAGGCGACGATGACGACAAGGGCGTGATCAGCCTGATCGTCGGCAGCCTGCGCTCGGTCACCGGCTGGATCGGCAAGTATCACCCCAAGTCCTACTCGATCAATACCCCGACGGCAACCATCGGCATACGCGGCACCGATCATGAGCCGAAGGTGATACCGGAAGGCAGCAGCGAAGGTGACGCAGGCACCTACGACAAGGTCAATGCCGGGGGCAGCTTCATCAATACCCCGCAAGGCAATGTTGACGTCACGCCCAATCATGCCGCATTCGCGCCGCATAACGGCCGCGCCGCGCCGCGCATGCTGGCCGCGGTGCCGCATTTCTTCCGCCCCACACGAAACGAGCATCTGATCGAAGGCAAGCACGACCAGATCCAGCGCATGGTTCAGCAAAAGCGCGAAGAGCGGCGCCAGCAGATCAGGAGCGGCTTGCGCCCTGCCCGTCCGGCCCTGGGCAATGGCGCCCGGCCTGGCCTGGGCCAGCGCATGCAGGAAGCCAGGCAGGCACGGCAGACAAGGATGCAGGAAAGGCAGAACCGCGAGATTGGCAGGCAGGAAGGCAGCCCGCAGGCACAACGCAACCCGGCCCTGCCCAATCAAGCCTTGCGCAACCAGCCTGCGGGCAGGCCGGCACTGCAGCCCGCACAACGTGAGGTAAATCCGAAAAAGAGGGAACGCGACGACAAGCGAAGATAAGGTGGAAAGCAGCGCAGTAGATAGCTCGTGCCGGTCCGCGTGAGCGGCCGGCACGGCTTCTTCTCTCTCCTACGTCCTATAATCCCCGACGAGGTTCAGTAAAGGCCCCAGGTGGCGCTCGTAGTGCTTCCAGCGTGCCACTGAGGTCTTGTAAATCGGCTTGCGCACTTGCGCCAGACTGGCTGTCTTGACGCGACGCTTGTTGGTGTGGAACTCCAGGCATGCCGCATCCCAGGGCAGGCCCACATGCTCGAGCACGCGCCGCGCCTGGCCTTCGGTATCGGCCACCATCTCTTCATAACGCAAGTCAAGGATGGTTCCCGCAGGCAGCACCTCGTGCCAATGGCGCATCAGCTTGATGTAGCGCGCATAGTAACGCCCCAGCGTGCCCAGGTCGTAGGCGAAGCGCACATTGTGCTTGTTGAACAGGCGCGAATAGCAGGAGAAGCAGGAATCCATCGGGTCGCGCATCGCATGGATGATCTTCGCATTCGGCAGCATCAGGTGGATCATGCCGAGATAGAAGAAGTTCGATGGCATCTTGTCGGTGATGCGCAACGCATCCGGCGCATGGCGCCATACCTGCTCGGTGTATTGCGCGCCCAGGCGATGAAAATCTTCATCCTTAAAAGCAGAAACGGCGGTCGGGTATTGCAGATGGTCGGCATCAGGCATGGCACGGGTCACCAGCTCATGCATATCCTTCAATTCGCCTGCACCGAACACGCCACCCGGATGGGTCGACAAAATCTGCTCCAGCAGCGTGGTACCGGAACGCGGCATGCCGACGATGAAGATCGGCGTCTTGCCGGCCGGTGCCGGACGGGCATGTTGTGCAAAGAATTCCTTGGAAAACACCGTCATCAACTGTTCCAGCATGGCGTCGTCTTCTGCCTCGTCCCATGCCAAAACACTATGCTTGAGGGTGTTGCCCGTTTCATAGGCGGCAAAGGATTCGTCGAAACGCTCGACGTCTTCATAGGCCTTGCCAAGCGCAAACCAGTAACGGATGCGTGATTCAATCGGCAAATCTTCCAGCAGCCCTTGCTGCTTTTCCATCATCGCAATATGCGGGTCGCCCTCGGCGTAAGTCTTGAGTACGGAGAGGCCGAAATGCGGTTCGACGAAATTGGGCTTGAGCTCGATGGCGCGCTCCAGCGCTGCCGTCGCCTCATCGAGCCGGCCTTCCGACTTCAATGTATTGCCGAGGTTGCTGAATGCTTCAGCATAGTCGGGGTTGTATTTGATTGCTTCGCGGTAGCAGGCTTCGGCTTCGGCTACGCGGTCCTGGTCTTGCAGCGCATTGCCCAGGTTGTTGTGCACGGTGGCATAGTCGGGGCGAAGCGCCAGGGCCTTCCTGAAACTGGTTTCCGCTTCGGCAAAGCGCCCCTGCTTTTTGAGCGACACACCAAGATGGCTATGCCCTTCGACAAAATCAGGGTTGAGATAGAGCGCCTGGAGGTAACAGACTTCCGCATCCTCTGCACGCTTTTGCGACATCAGGCTGTCGCCGAGGTAAAAATAGGCGTCGATGTAATCGGGCTTGAGCTCAGTCACCTTGCGGTAGGCGGCTTCGGCCTCAGCATGTTTTTCCTGCTCGCGCAAGGCATTGCCCAAACCAAAATGCGCCTCATAGAAGCCAGGCTCGATGTTGACGGCGCCCTGGTAGGAGGCTTGCGCCGGCACATGGCGCCCGGCCGCGAATAGGATGTTACCCAGGTTGAAATGGGCTTGCGCGTCACCACTATCGATTTCCAGCGCGTGACGGAAACTCGCTTCCGCTTCCGCCGGCCGGTCTTGGCTGTTCAAGACCACGCCGAGGTTCAGATGGGCCGGAGCAAAGCCCGGCTGGCTGGCGATCGTCTCGCGGTAGCTTGTTTCTGCATCGACAAACTTGCCCTGCTCCTGCAAGGCCAGGCCAAGATTGAAGCGCGCCTGCACATAGTCGGGATTTGCCGCCAACGCACGGCGGTAGCATTGTTCGGCCTGGCCAGCCCTGCCCTGCTGCAGGCAGGTGTTACCGGTGTTGTATTGCACACCGGCATCGCCGGGCAGCAATTCCGCCGCGCGCAGCTGCGCAGCCAGGGCCTCGGCATGGCGGGCCTGCTTTTTCATGATCATACCAAGCAGCATCCACCCCATACCGTATTGGGGATGGAGCGCCAGCATCGATTGGGTCAGCACTTCGGCTTCCACAAAACGCTGCTGCGCAAAGATGGCAAGCACCTTGTCGATTTCCGCTTGTGGCGGCTGGCTTTGCAAATTCATGGCTTGCCGGGGTGATTGCGCTTGTTGCGTATGCATTCTTGCTATTTCGAACCCTTATTGTATTCAAAAACGGGAGGGCATGGCGCAGGCATGCCCTCCTTGCTTGCAACTGCTTTTACTTCACACAGTCCTTCTTAGAAGCCCGAATGGGTGCCCAGGAAGGTGTAGAAGTTGCCGACATTGATGGAACCGAAGCCGGTCGTGTAGTCCCAGCCAGCCTTGGCCGAATAACCGCCGTTGGAACCGGTCGTCACGTCGTGGAACAATGTCGACTGGTTGGCCACGCCATATTGGTAGATGGCGGAAGCCGGGAAAGCCAGGCTGTTGTTGTGCGCCGACTGGATGCGAGCCCAGAAACCGACGAAAATCGGTGCTGCCAGGCTGGTGCCACCCCATTGTGCGGTCGTGCCGTTGACGATGACCGACGCGCCCGAAGCCGGGTCGCCTGCGAAGGACACATCAGGCACGCCGCGCTTGGTGGAACTGCCGAGAACACCCGAGGACTTTTGCCAGGACGGTGCGGTTTCGGTCGAGCTCACACCGCCGCCCGTACCACCACTCTTCGAGCAGGCTGTGGAGGTGGTGCAAGTCCAGGCGGCTTCGGAAGACCATGCGCCGGCCGACGTGGTGTAGACCTTAGTGCCGCCGATGGCCATGACATAAGGCGACACAGCAGGATAGCTTTGCACGCTGGTCTTGCCGCCGCACTCGTAGGAGCCCGAGTCACCGGTCGACACGGCAAAGGTCTGGCCTTGTGCGATACCGGCTTCAAAGGTTTGGTCGTCGGTTGCCATCGAGCCGTCGTTCTTGGCATCGGTTTCGCATTCGCCGAGCGACACGTTGATGACCTTGGCCTTGTTGTCAGACACGGCGCGGCTGAACATCGAAGCCATGTCGTTGTCGGTCAATGCCTTGGCGTTGTAGAAAATCATCGACTTCAGCACGCCGCCGGCAGCACCGAGCGAGTCCTGGCTGTCGATATCCCATTCGGTCGGGCCCGAGGAAGACGACGTGCCCGTGCCGCCGACGTTGACCGTCGAGGTGGTCGGCGTGGCCAGCTTCTGGTTCTTGACGAACGTTGCCAGGTCCTTCAGCGTTTGCGTCAGGCTACCGGCGGTGATGATACCGACCGTGGTATTGGCGCCGTTGGGCAGGCTGGTGGCGTTATAGATCGTGGGCCATGCCGTGGGCAGGTGGGCGACGGCGGTGCCGCTGGTGGCTTCGCGGGCATCGCTGATCAGGTCGGACTTGACCATGGTCTTGTGCATGCGGTGCATGGTTTGCAGGCCGTGCACGGACAGCACGATGCCGCCCAGTTCTTCCGGAACGACCGGGTCATTCACGTTGGCGATGGAACGCACGCCATTCTTTTCGAAGTGCTTCATATCGACGTTGAACGCGCTCTTGGCCGTGCCGGCGGTGCCGTCGGCGCGGATCATCATGTTGTTCGCTTCAACTTCGATGTTGCGGAAGCCAGCCTTTTGCAAGTGGCGCACGACGGCATTGACCTGCTCTTGCGTAGGCGAAAACTGTGCCTTGAATTCCTCACTGGAGAGCGTGCGGTTCGAACGGCCCGAAGCGATGGCTTCGACCAAGGAATCGAGTGCAGCCTTGTTGCGCACTTGCAGCGAAACGGCAATGTGCACGGGTTCACCGGCTTGCACTGCTTCGCGTTCGGTTGCGCCGGTCACGTCGGCGGCGTGCGAATGGGTTTGCACCCAGGTGCCGGCCGAAGCCTGTGCACTGACGCCAAAAGCAACTGCCAGCATTGCTGCGATAGGAACCATCTTTACGTTGGAACGAAACTTCATGTTTAACTCCACCTTTAATTATTAAAATGTGACCCGCCGGCGACGCCTTTTGGGTCGGTCCAGTACAGCTACGTCAAAACAAGAGAGTATTCCTCGCGAGGTGCCGCTTTGATGCATCTCCCGCGTCCGTCACTTGACGAACGCGGAGTGAGGCATGTCGACGACAGGCCGGAAGCTTCGAAGAAATCAAGAGAGATTTCCCGCAAAGAACCAGCCGCGAGCCAGGGTGCAACAAGAATGGCAAGAGGAAGTGGCGAATCGAAGCAAACAATCTACAGCTAAAACCATGTGCTCTCCTTGGATCTTCCTCATGTCGCTATCTATAGGGCACAGCATCAACTGTACCCTCGCAGCGTTTTTCTGAAATAACACTTCAGTGTCGTAGGCTTAAACTCCGCAAATTCAGCATCGACATGGACTCCTATAGCAAACGGCGTGCCAAGCAGTGGAAAAACGGTAATTCAGGGCGAATATTCCCCGCCAGCCCAGCGCCGGCGTGGGTAAGGCCAATTTCCAGACTCATGCTTTTCGGCAAGTATCAGCGCGTTTTTTCGCATAAATGAGAATGCCCCAAGCATGCTTTCGCAAATTTGCGAAAACCTGAACTCCCCTGGCTTGGCTCCGGGTTTTCCCCTTGCCACGTCAAATGCACCGTTCGTCAAATAGAGTGTCTCCACGGAATTTTTTTGTGATAGTGTTCTCCGTGAAATGCGGCATGGGAACATGCATGGCGCCCTGGTCATGTGATGCAAAACGGCAATATGAAGAAATTCGTCCTGGATTCCGAAGTTGCGCAACTGGAGCAGAAGTTGCAGCAAACCGACGCGGAAGCGCGGCTTGGCGTGCTGCTGCCCCTGGCTTGGCATTTGCGCGAACGCGACACGCGGCGCGCTCTGGCGCTGGTGGACGAAGGCCGCGCCTTGCTGGCCTATGCCATGCTGGGAGACGACGAGCGGCAAGCCATCGTGGCGCGGATGCGCCTGATCACGGCCGAAGCCAAATGGCTGTTTTCCGAACTTCAGGAAGCGCAAGAACTGGCGCGTAGCGCCCTGCAGACCTTCGAGGCGCATCAGGATTTTGCCGGCTGCTCCGACGTGCACTGGCTGCTGGCCGCCATTGCTTCGGACGACCATACCATCGCCGACACCGATGCGGAACTGGAACAATGCGTAGCCGATGCCGACCGCGCAGGCGACGCACTGCGGGCCGACGTGGCACGCGCCTTCATCGCAGTGCGCCGCATGTATCGCGATCCGCACCATGCCAAGGAAATGTGGAGCGACATCCTCCCGCCCGATACCTCTGCCCTGCACCCTGGCCTGGCCACCTGGGTCGAACGCGTCTGGGCCAGCTTCGCCATGCAGGTCGGCGACTTCGGGCGCGGCGTAACCTGCAGCATGCAGGCCCACGAATGCGCCATCGCCTCCGGCCAGTTGCGCCGCGCCATCCATTCGGCAGTCAATGCCAGCGACTGCTTCAATTACCTGAACGACTACGATTCGGCCTTTGAATGGGCGCAGCGCGGTCTCGACCTGGCGCGCACCACCTCCTGGCCGGTCACCATCGGCGCCTGCCTGACGCAGATGGGAGAAACCCTGCGCAAGCTGGGCCAGTTCGACGCCGGGCGCGACCTTCTGCATGAAGCCCTGCAAGCCTTGCGCCCGTGCATGGCATCGCGCTCCTATGCCAACGCCTTGAATTACCTGGGCTGCCTGGAAAACGACAGCAAGCAGCACCAGGTGGCGCTGGGCCACTTCGAACAATTGATGCGCATCTCCGACGAACTGCATCAAACCGAATTCCAGATCACCGCCCGCACCGGCCAGGCACTGGCCCTGTCACAACTGGGGCGCCGCGCCGATGCACAAGTGCTGGCCAAGACTGCCCTGGATCTGGCACGCAACAAGCGCGACCCGCTCGAAGAAATCTATGCCTTGAAAGTGATTGCTGAACTGCACCGGGACGACAAGCCCGGCAGCGGCGACATTGCAGCGCCCGACACGCCGCTCTACTTTCTCAACCAGGCCATCGATGCGGCCGGTACCATTGAAGGCTTTTCGGTTGACGGCAGCCTGTATGACCTGGCGGCCCAGGAATATGCCAAGGCCGGCAACTTCCAGAGAGCCTACGTCGAAGCCCTGAAGGCAAGCGACGCGCGCACCAATGCCTATCGCAAGGAAACCGCCAACCGCGCCATTGCAATGCAAATTCAGCATCGCACCGAACGCGCGCGCGAAGAAGCGCAGCACTTCCGCAGCCTGGCCGAAGTCGAAGCCAAGCGCGCCGAAGTGCTGCACCAGAACAGCCAGACGCTGGAGCGCCTGTCTGCCATCGGCCGCGAAATCACGGCGCATATTGACGAAGCCGCCGTGTTCCAGGCCCTGGACCGCCACGTCCATGCGATGCTCGACGCGCAGGTATTGAATATCTGGCTCGTCGAAGACGACATGGTCAAGATGCGTTTCGGCGTTGAAGAAGGCCGGCCGCTGCAACAAATGGAAATACGGCTCGACAGCACCATCTCGCATGCTGCCGCCTGCGTACGCGAATTGCGCGAAATCTACGTGCACTCCACCGAAGGCGATCTCGGCCCGGCGCACGTGGAAGGTTCGCGCCCCATGCTCAGTTGCCTGTTTGCGCCCATGGTGGTGGGCGATACGGTGTTCGGTGTGCTGTCGATCCAGTCGACGCGCGCCAACGCCTATGGCGAGCGCGAACTGCAGATTTTCCGCAACCTGCTGGCCTATGGCTCGGTCGCGTTGGCCAACGCCGCAGCGGCACGCAAGCTGGCCGACGTCAACATCGAACTGGAGCGGCAGAAGATGGCCACGGTGCTGGTGCACGCCGGCAAGATGATGGCCGTCGGCAAATTGGCGTCTTCCGTGGTGCACGAAATGAGCCACCCCGTGGGCAGCATTTCCATGCTGACCGACGCCATGCAAACCCTGCGCAAGCTCAACCGCACCGACGAAGCGCTTGACGTCACGTCGCGCATCGGGCGCGAAGTGAACCGCCTGCGTGGCCTGATCCTGCGTTTGCGCAAGTTTGCCCGCTCCGACCCTGCCGACGTCGAACGCATTGCCTTGCACGACGTCATGGAAGATGCGCGCCAGTTATACCTGCACCAGCTCGACATGGAAAAGGTCGATTACCATGAAGACATTGAACCGGTGTCGGTATTGGTCGACTCGGAGCGCCTGAGCCTGGCCATTGCCAACATCGTCTTGAATGCCTGCGATGCCATGAACGGACGCCAGCTAAAATCGGTACGCATGAAGACCCGGCTCGATGGCGAACGCGTGCGCCTGTCGATCCGCGACAATGGCCCCGGGCTGGCGCCTGACGTGCTGGAGCGCATCATGGAACCATTCTTCACCACCAAGCCCGATGGCCTCGGCCTGGGACTGTCGATCAGTGCCGAGTCACTGGCATCGATGAACGGTTCGATCGAAGTCGCCAACCATATCGAAGGCGGCGCCGAATTCACGCTGAGCATCCCTGTCGTTCTGGCTGCTTGATCAAGTAAAAACAAGCACATGCCGATGCAGATTCAAAGCGAAGTCAAATTCAAGGTACTGGTGATCGAAGACCAATCCGGCTTTCGCGAAAGCCTGGAACTGGTGCTGCAACTGGCTGAATTCGAAGTCGAAAGCTTCGCCAATGCCGAAGATGCGATGGCGCGCCTGCAGCAGGCTGAACCCGATGCCGTGCTGACCGACCTGCAGTTGCCAGGTATGGATGGCGTGGAAGTCATCAAGCGTTGCGGCGAACTCGATGCCGAACTGCCGGTGGTCATGATGACCGCGCACGGCAACGTGCCGACGGCCGTGCAAGCCATGCAGTACGGTGCCTACGATTTCATCGAAAAGCCCTTTTCCAATGAGAGGCTGGTTTCCACGCTGCGCCGCGCCGGGGAAAAGCGCCGCCTGGTCATGGAAAACCGCACACTGCGCGCCAGCCTCTCCGAAGCATCGGGCATGAGTTCGACGCTGTGCGGCGAAAGCGCCACGATGCAGCGGCTGCGCGGCACCATCTTGCGCATTGCCCCCACGCCGGCCGACGTACTGGTCTCGGGCGAGACCGGCACCGGCAAGGAACTGGTGGCGCACCTGATCCACACCTTCAGCAAGCGCAGCGGCAATTTCGTTGCCGTCAATTGCGGCGCCATTCCCGAAACACTGTTCGAAAGCGAGCTGTTCGGCCACGAAGCCGGCGCCTTCACCGGCGCGCAAAAACAGCGCATCGGCAAGATCGAACATGCGCAAAACGGCACGCTCTTTCTCGACGAAATCGACAGCTTGCCGTTTGCCATGCAGGCCAAGCTCTTGCGCGTGTTGCAGGAACGCGAAGTCGAGCGCATCGGCTCGAACAAGGTGGTGGCAGTCAACCTGCGTGTGGTCGCCGCCACCAATAACGACATCAAGGCCCTGGTCGAGCAAGGGAAATTCCGCGCCGACCTGTTTTACCGCTTGAACGTGGTTGCGCTGCAGTTGCCACCGCTGCGTGAGCGCCTGGAAGACATCCCCCTGCTGTTCCAGAATTTCCTCGAACTGGCCCTGATCCGCTTCGAAGCGCCACCGATAGAACCAAGCCGCGAAGTGCGTGAACGCCTGCTGTCGCACAGCTGGCCTGGCAACGTGCGTGAACTCAAGAATGCTGCCGAACGCACCGCCCTGGGTTTGCCCTTGATTGAAGGCGAACCGGAACCGGACGCAGCCCAAGGGGCGCGCTCGCTCAAGGATTCAGTCGCCGCCATCGAACGTGTGCTGCTGGTGTCGGCCTTGCGCAGCAGCCGCGGCGACCTGCAAGCCGTTTGCGCCGAACTGGATGTGACGCTGTCTTCGCTATATCGCAAGCTGAGCGCACACGGGCTTGAGGCGGAGTCGTTCCGGCAGAAATAACCAGGATTGTCATGAGACGTATCACGATTCTCCTTGCCGGCATGGCGGCATTGCTGTGCCTTGGCGGCGCGGTGCTGTTCCTACTCACGCGCCCGAAGATGGTCAGCGTTGAGGCGCTTCCCGTCAAGCATATCGACTATTGGCAAAACGCCCTGGCCAAACCGCTTGCGCAGCGTATCGGACCGGCGCCGCCCGAACTCGTCGATTACCTCGAAATCGACAACCAATCCATGGGCTATCCCAACAGCCCGAGCGAAGCCGAGGTCCCTGAAGATTTTCTCGATGACGTCACCGGCGCCATTGCCGACATGCCGCCCAAGGTGCGGCAACTGGTGGATGCAAAACTGGCAGGCGTGTACTTCGTCCACAACCTTGGCGGAACGGCCCTGAGCGACTATATCGCGGGCAAGATGCCCGGTCACGATGCCGGCTTTGTTGTGCTCGACGTTGACGTGCTGACGCAACGGAGCGCCAATGCCTGGGCCACCTGGAAGGAAAGCACGCCATTCAAGACCGATCCGCATGCACGGCTCGCGGCAACCATTGAAGAACCCGGGCAAGACAACCGGCGGCAGGAAATCCAGTACATCCTGCTGCATGAATTCGGTCATATCCTTTCCATCGACGAACGATTCCACCCACGCTGGGACCGCCCGGCAATGGCCCTGGACGACTATCCGTTCGCACAACTGTCCTGGTTTCATGAAAAGGACGGCCGCTACTATCACAGCAGGTTTGACAATGCTTTTACTCTGCGCGCGGACGTGGTGTACTACCTGCGCCCGCGCCTGGTCGGTAACAAGATGGCAAGCGTGTATGAACAATTGGAACAAACCAATTTCCCGACCCTCTATGCGGCCACCTCACCAGGCGACGACTTTGCCGAATCGTTTGCCAGCTACGTCCACACCACAATGCAAAAGAAGCCGTTCGAGATTCGCCTTTACAACGACGATGTTCCCGTCAAGACCTATCACGCCTGCTGGGAAGAACCACGATGCGCCGAGAAGAGGAAAATGCTGGATGCGGTGTTTGCCCGGTAGTGCAACGTCGCCACAACAGGCAAATCAATCTCTTCAAGAGAAAATAATTTGCACATTACGCAAATTACTTGCAAGTAATGCTTGCCAAGCTCAAAAAGCGATGGCACAATGCACGCATTCGATTCAACAACAAGCAAACCATCAAGGAAACGCCGTGAACCACAACGCCTCGACATCGACGAACCTGCAGCAACGCATCGCGTTTGCCGGCATTCGCGTATCGCGTGTGTGGCACTGCGGCCGACAGCAATGTGGCGCATGGCGCGAGCAAGCACCGATCATCCGGGGCCAGTTTTCACGCTGGACCTGTTGATGCAAGCCTGATCACTCAGGCAAGCCATCAGCCCGGATGTTCGCAAGAACATCCGGGCTTTTTGTTTGCCCGAACAGTTTCTGATGGGGTATAGCTCAGTTGGAAGAGCACGCGGCTTTGACCCGCGATGTCCAAGGTTCGAATCCTTGTGCCCCTGCCAACAATTTTCATATCTCGGTAGCTCAATTGGCAGAGCAGCGGTCTCCAAAACCGAAGGCTGGGGGTTCAAGTCCCTCCCGGGGTGCCAGTTTCATCTCACTGTAGCGCAATTGGATGAGCGCGCCGGATTACGAATCCGGAGGACGCCGGTTCGAGTCCTGCCAGTGGGGCCAGTTTCATCTCACCGTAGCTCAATTGGATGAGAGCACCGGATTACGAATTCGGGGGTTGCAGGTTCAAGTCCTGCCGGTGAGGCCAGTTTGGGCCTGCACACACAGACCCGTTTCGGTGAACGCCGATTTGCGCCGACCCGCGCGTCGGCCCATTTTCAGCTACGCGATGGCAGAGAGGTCAAATGCGGCGGCCTGCAAAGCCGACCTTCGCCGGTTCGAATCCGGCTCGCGTATCTAGAGCTCATTCCATATATAGGCGCCTGTGCAAACGTGCTATTTGGGATGGCGCGCTAGGCGTCGTCGCGCCGCACAGGGTGGCCCCCTGTGCAAGCGGCGCAACGACGCGCGACGCCCAAATAGCGCGTTCCCTCCGGGTTTCCCCCAGAAAGGACGCTGGCCGCGTTGCGCTCCTTGCTCGTAGCACCGCTACGAGACGCGTCGCACGCCTTGCCAGCGCCCTTTCTGGGGGAAATGCATCAGGTGCCTATATATGGAATGAGCTCTAATCACTTGATTCTCGTATACCGATTGATCCAGTTGGTTTCCCAGGTCTTTCCTCCATCATCAGAAAACGCCTGTTCAGAGCGCGCGGTGTCCGGCGTCAAAGAAAAGAAGCTGAAGCGCACCAGGATCTGCCTGCCTTCGTAGGGTTCTGCATCGTAGAACTCGCCCTGCCCATCCTTGAACTCCCCCACCAGCGGCACACCGATTGTGCCGGCATTCGGCGTGGCAAAATTGATGCTCCATTGGTGCGCCTCGGGCTTGTACAGCCTCAGGGCCAGCAGGGTCAGGTGCCCATTCGGGCCATCGGACTCGAACTCGGCCAGGTTGGCGCGACCATCCCATAGCTTGCTCACCCTGGTGGTGCCCACCATCCCGATCCAGTCATTCGTGCCATGAAGTGGGTGCATCAGCCGTGATGTCTCGGTCTTCCACAGACCCAGGTCGAAATCGAAATCGTGCTGTCCGTCATGCGTGGCCGCTGCGGCAGGCCACGCATGACATAGTGCGAAGGCGCACGGCGCCACCTTCCACAACCAGCTCATGCCTGCGTCCTGCTCAGTGTGCCGACGATATTGGTTTCCCAGGTCTTGCCGCCGTCATCGGAAAAGGCTTCTTCATAGCGATGCGAATCGGGTTTGATTTCAGACCAGGTGGCGCGCACCAGGATGCTGCGGCCATGCCAGGTTTCCTGGTCGAACAGTTCCACCCTGCCATCCTTGAATTCGCCAATCATCGGCACGCGTAAGCTGCCATCGCTGCTGTTGACGTAGTTCTGGCTCCACTGATGCGCTCCCGGGTTGTAGAGGAACAGCGTCGCGCCCTGCCAATGGCCGTTGGGGCCATCGAGTTCGATTTCTTCCAGTTGCGCCTTGCCATCCCAGACCTTGCGCACTGCCACCTTGCCGTCGAAATCGATCCATTCCGACGAACCCGCGAGCGGACTCTTGAGCCGGCGCAGATGCGAATGCCAGGTGCCGAGGTTGAAATCAAAATCATGCTGGCCGTCCCTGTCTGCAAGCGTCGCCGGTGCGACGCCGGCGGCCTGCGCGGGAATGCCAGTGAAAACAAGGCAGGCAGCCAAGAGGCAAAGACCGAGTTTGTTCGACATAAAAATTCCTCCGGTTGTAGTCATGAATTGCATGCCTTGCAGTCTAGGGCGTGTTGACATTTACCGTAACCAAAGCAAGGACGCTGTCAGCGCAACGAAGGAGCCGAACCGCGAGGCTAATTTGTCGTAGCGCGTGG
>Ga0134128_10000186_pt1 | contig 88033 bp, 82 predicted proteins | sample KB31754_FD_96462 | JGI IMG/M metagenome (GOLD analysis project Ga0134128, IMG submission 96462) | Terrestrial soil microbial communities with excess Nitrogen fertilizer from Kellogg Biological Station, Michigan, USA - KB3-175-4 | ecosystem: Environmental > Terrestrial > Soil > Unclassified ... | reverse complement strand
TGGTCCGCCTTTTTCCTCTTCCTGGTGATACCTGTCATCGCGTTGCTTACCTGGTTGATCCGCCGCATCTCGGGTACACGTTCTCGTAGTCATTATCTGGGCTATACGTTCGCCACCCTTTGGGTCATCGGCTTGTTCGCCACGATAACCCTCTGCGGCATGGTCCTCAACAATTTCCGTTCACAGCAGCATGTAGAGCAGGCCGTCGAGGTAGCACAGCCCAACGGCGGGAAGCTGCTGGTACGCACCTTGCAGCCGATCAACCGGTACGACGATACGGATTGGTGGTTTGACATCGATATGGGTCGTGACTTTCCCTTCTATAACCTCAGCGAAGACAGCATCCTGCTGACGACGGTTCGGGTACGGGTGTTGAAGAGTGACGACTCCGCCTATCATGTAAATCTCGTCAAGTTAAGCCGTGGCAGCAGCGGGGCTTCGGCCCGGGAACTGGCCAGCGAGATCCGGTTTCGTGTCGACCAGCAGGATAGCCTGTTGAACCTGCCCCAGGGTTTTGCCATTGCCCGCGGCGACAAATTCCGGAACCAGCGGGTTTTGGTCCAGATCTTTGTGCCGGTAGGCAAGCGGATACAGATCGGTTCGAGCGTAGAGGACTACAAATGGTTTTCGATCAATCCCGGCCGGCGTCATATCCATTGGGATGACGGCGACCACGATGAGGATTGGAATGTCAACTGGGATGATGACCTCAGCGATGCCAACTCCTATCCCTGGATCGGCAATGTCGAGTACCGGATGACCGCCGCCGGGCTCGTACGGACCGACAAAAAGAACGTCTCCAGGGATGAAAACAAAAACTACAAGAACGAAGACCGTAACCGCAAGGACAAAAATGATGATGAGAACGATGACGACGACCCCGGTTACAAGTCTTCCAAACCCGCTCCGGCACCGGCGCCGGCCAAACCCGACAATGGCGGATACCGGTACAAGGGTCCCGGAAGCCATAGCGCTGATTCGCCTGCCGTAAAGAAGACGGCGATGCGGATGAGGACCGAGACAAATCTGTTGAACGTACTCGATAGAGTATAGGGGTGCATGCCCCGACAACCTTCGTTGGTTGAAGTTGGAACATCCGCCTTCCGGTTCTCCGGAGGACGATTTTTGAGCCCTCCCGCGGGGCTCACTCTTTTTTGGGGCTATGGCCCAAAACCATACCTTTGCCCGGCTTAAAAAAATCATATGAAACAAACTCCTTTTACATCTTTCCACATTGGGCTCGGAGCGAAAATGGTAGACTTCGCAGGTTACAACATGCCCGTGAGCTACACCGGCATCAACGATGAACATTTGGCCGTCCGCAATAACGCCGGTGTTTTCGACGTCAGCCACATGGGGGAATTCATCGTAAAAGGAGAACATGCCCTGGACCTCATCCAGCGGGTGACGACCAATGATGCGGCCAGGCTCACCAAAGGAAAGGCGCAATATAGCTCGCTGACCAATGACAAAGGCGGTATCGTCGACGACCTGCTGGTCTACTGTCTGGAAGAGAACAAAGCCTATATGCTGGTCGTCAACGCCTCCAATATCGAAAAGGATTGGAAATGGATTTCCCAGCACAACACCCAAAAGGCCGAACTGCATAATATCTCCGACAAGACCTGCTTGCTGGCCATCCAGGGACCCAATGCGAACAAGCTGATGCAGACGCTCACCGACATCGACATCCTGAATCTCACCTATTATACCTTTGCCAAGGGCAAATTCGCGGGTGTCGACAATGTGCTTATCAGCGCTACCGGCTACACAGGCGCGGGCGGTATCGAGATCTATTTCGAAGACAAGGACGGCGCCGCGGCGACCATCTGGAATAAGCTCTTCGAGGTCGGCGGTCCGCAGGGACTCAAGCCCATCGGACTCGGCGCCAGAGATACGCTTAGACTTGAAATGGGTTATTGCCTATATGGCAATGATATTGACGATACTACTTCACCTTTGGAGGCAGGACTCGGCTGGATCACGAAGTTCACGTCTGGCAAGGATTTCACGGCACGGACGATCCTCGAGCAGCAAAAGGCGGCGGGTGTAAACCAAAAGCTTGTCGGTTTCGAGATGGTCGAGAAGGGCATCCCGCGTCATGATTATGAGATCAAGGATTTTTCCGGCGCGACCATCGGCCGGGTGACCTCGGGAACCCAGAGCCCTTCGCTGGGGAAGGCTATCGGCATAGGCTATGTACGGCCGGCGTTCTCTCACATCGACTCGAAGATCTATATCAAAGTGCGGGATAAGCTTTTGCAGGCCAGGGTGGTGAAGTTCCCGTTTGCTTAAGCCGCGGTACGTAAAAGCCAGGCTGCCGCACAATTTGGAATGATTTTTTCTTGCTAAGCCCCTGGAAGGGGCTTGTCCGAAGGACAGACATGAGCGTCCGGTTCAGGAGGGGTCCCGATTTTGTCACGCATTTACAAGTCTATCCAACACCTTATTGATGCCAACCATTCATTTAACGACGTTTATCGCAGCCCCGCCCGAACGCGTATTTGACCTTGCCCGGAGCATTGACCTGCACCGAAAATCAATGGCCCATACCGCGGAAGAAGCCATTGCCGGCACCACCTCCGGACTCATCGGCCTGGACGAGACCGTGACCTGGAAGGCAAAACACCTGATGAAAACGCGAGTGCTAAAATCCAGGATCACTGCCATGGATCGCCCGCTCTCTTTTACGGATGAGATGGTGAGTGGGGATTTCAAGAGCATAAAACACGAGCATCATTTCAAGCGCATCGAGAATGGCACGCTGTTGATCGATCTCTTTAATTTCGAAACACCTTATGGTGGTTTGGGCAAACTCGTCAATCACCTCTATCTTATCCGGTACATGAAGGGCCTGCTGGATATCCGCAATCAGGCGATCAAGGAATATGCGGAGAGCGATAAATGGAAGTTCATTTTGGAGAAATAGAGCCGACGCAGTTGCATCCGAACCATTATTTTTGCGGCTAGTTTATTATGTCTACTTCCAAACCGCCCTTACATACGGCTTTGTCCCCGGCCTTGTTGCATTTGTATGATGTAAATCATGCCATTGTAGTGATCATCGATGTTCTCAGAGCCACCTCCACCATCGCTACCGCCCTTTATAACGGAGCAAAATGTGTTATCCCCGTAGACAGCGTCGCCAAGTGTATCGAGCTCGGCAGACAGATCGACGGGATCACGGCAGGCGAGAGGGACGGGATGATCGCCGAGGGTCTGCAACATGGCAATTCCCCTTTTGAATATCCCCGCGAATTCATCGGCGGCCGGACGCTGGTACTGACGACAACCAACGGTACCAAGCTCCTGCATATGGCGCTGGACCGGGGCGCCGGCCAGATCATCACCGGATCGTTCCCGAATCTCAAAGCCGTTTGCGACTATCTTATAGCTCAAAATCAACCTGTTGTGTTGGGATGTGCCGCCTGGAAGGACCGGGTGAATCTCGAAGACATGCTTTTTGCCGGAGCGGTGATCGATCAGGTCAAGGAACATTTTTCCTTCAACTGCGACTCCTCCCGGATTGCCGAGACCGTCTACCAGGATGGCCGGAATGATCTTTTTGGCTTTATGCAGACCAAAAATGCCTCTCATTATCACCGCCTCATGGGTTATGGGCTGGAAAAGGATATCCGGTATTGTCTTACAACCGATGTCGCTCCGGTTTTGCCACTTTACGAAAACGGCAAGTTGGTTGTCCTCTGATGATTGGAGACCTTCGGCCGAAAGGCTTCCAGCCTTTCCTTGCCTCACGCCCGCCGCGGCCTGTTTACGCGATCCGGCTTTCCTCATTTCGTAAACACCGGCCCATCGTTCCATGTAATTTTGCCGCGCTAAGTCGCGGGTTCCATTTCCCCGACATACCGCAGTGAAAAAGAACAACCTCCATATCGCCCTGGTTGGCAACCCGAACAGCGGGAAGAGCTCGCTCTTCAATGCGCTCACAGGGCTGAACCAGAAGGTCGGCAACTTCCCCGGAGTGACCGTCGACAAAAAGACCGGGTCCTCCACCCTCAGTGCGGGTCTCACCGTCAACATCGTAGATCTCCCCGGAACCTATAGTCTCTACCCCAAACGGGCCGATGAATGGGTTACCTATAAGGTCTTACTCAACCAGGACCCTGGCGTGCGGGCCGACATGGTCGTTCTACTGGTGGATGCCAGCAATCTCAAACGGAATCTGCTGTTCTGTTCGCAGATCATCGATCTGAAAATCCCGGTGGTCGTAGCCCTGACCATGATGGATCTTGCGGCCCAGAAAGGCATCGAGATCGACGTCGACGGGCTCGAGCGGGAGCTGGGCATCCCGGTGGTGGCAGTAAACCCCCGAAAGAATAAAGGCATCCCGCAGCTCAAAAAGGTCGTCGAGCTCCGTGCCCGTCAGCTTAACCTGGCGCCGCCGCGGGCTTTTATCGCCAACAATGCCCTGGCCGGCGGCGCCATCCAGGACGTGAAAAGACTTTTCCCCGACATAAGTGACTATACGGCGATCCATTACCTGATCAATCATGAGCATTTCGATCTTCCTGAACAACGCCAGGAACAGATCGAATCCATAGAGGCTACGCATAATTTCAATCATACCCGCATCCAGGCCGACGAGATCCTGCAACGGTATGCCCGGATCAGGCAGATCATGAAGCATACGGTCGCCGAGCCCGATCCGCTGGAAAAGACGTTGTTTACCGAAAAGCTCGACAAACTTTTCCTCGACCGAACCTGGGGCTATATCATCCTGCTGGGTGTCCTGTTCCTGCTTTTCCAAAGCGTCTTCTGGATTGCGCAGTATCCTATGGACGCCATCGACTGGCTGTTCTCCCGATTGGGCGGCACGCTCGGACACTGGCTGCCCGAGGCCTGGTGGAGCGATCTGCTGATCAACGGGTTGCTGGCTGGACTTAGCGGTATCCTCGTCTTCGTACCCCAGATCATGATCTTGTTTGGGCTGATAACTGTGTTGGAAGACACCGGATATATGGCCCGGATAAGCTTTCTCACGGACAAGCTGATGCGCAAGGTGGGGCTCAACGGGAAGAGCGTGATGCCGATGATCAGTGGTTTTGCCTGTGCCGTACCCGCCATCATGAGCGCCCGGAATATCGAGAACCGAAAGGAGCGGCTTTTAACCATTCTGATCACACCATTGATGAGCTGCAGCGCCCGGCTGCCGGTGTATACCATGCTGATCGCGCTGGTGATCCCTCGCCATGATGTCCTCGGCATCTTCAGCCTCCAGGGGCTGGTGATGATGGGTCTGTATATGCTCGGATTGGTGATGGCGATGGTCGTGAGCTATGTGGCAAAATGGTTCATCCATCTCAAAGAAAAGAGCTTTTTTATCCTGGAGCTCCCTATCTATCGCGCGCCCCGCTGGAATAATGTCGTCGTAACCATGATCAATAAGGCCCGCATCTTCGTCGTGGATGCCGGGAAAGTCATCATGGTCATCAGCCTGATCCTTTGGGCACTGAGCTCGTTCGGGCCACCCCGGCGTTCGGAAGTGGCGGCGCGCTTCGACCGGGAGATGCAACAGCACCCCGCCCGGGCGGCCGACCTCCAAAAAGAAAAAAGCGCTTCGCTGCTCGAGAACTCCTATGCCGGCGTGCTGGGGAAGGTCGTGGAGCCGGTGATCCGGCCGCTGGGTTATGACTGGAAGATCGGCATCGCGGTTATCACTTCGTTTGCTGCGCGCGAGGTCTTCGTCGGCACGATGGCCACCCTCTATAGTGTGGAAGGCGGGAAGGATGCCGACCAGCAGACGCTTCGGCAACGCATGGCTTCGGCCCGCCGCGAGGACGGAACACCGGTGTATACGCTGGCCAGCGGCGTGAGCCTGATGATCTTCTATGTCCTGGCGATGCAGTGTATGAGTACGCTGGCCGTAGTGCGGCGGGAGACGCGGAGCTGGAAATGGCCCGCTATCCAGCTGGTATACATGACAGGCCTGGCGTACGTGATGAGCCTGATCGCTTATCAGCTGCTGAGTTAAAGCACTCCCAATCCTTTTAATTCCTCCTTGAACAGCTCCGGCGTCCGGAAATGGATGCCGACGAATCCCAGGGCACGCGCCGGAAGGACATTGCGGATATTGTCGTCGACATAGATCGCATGTTTCGGGTCGATATCGAACCGCTTGATGAGCAGCTCATAGATCTCCAGAAAGGGTTTGCGGATCTTTTCTTCGCCCGAGACCAGCCGCCCGTCAAACCAATGCAGGAAGTCATATAGCTCCAGGGCCACGGGGAAGGTCTCGGCGCTCCAGTTCGTCAGGGCGTACAGCTTAAGATTCGTGTGGTATTTCAGCTGACGGAAGATCTCGACAGTCTCATGGATCGGACCGCCCAGCATCTCCTGCCAACGACCGTAATAGGCGCGGATCGAGGCTTCGTGTTCCGGGAATTTCCTGACGAGGAGTTCGGTTCCTTCCCGCAGGCTGCGGCCTTCATCCTGTTGTTCGTTCCAGTCCGCTGTACACACGGTGGAAAGGAACCAGCGACGTTCTTCGTCGTTGGGGAAGATCTTGTTATAGAGATACTCGGGGTTCCAATCGATAAGGACGCCGCCGAGGTCGAAGACAAGGGTGTCTATTTTCATGATGAGTTAATGTTTTTCCAAAGGAATCATGCAGTCGGCTATGCCTCGTGTCATGTTTATATTTTCATTAAGCGTTCCGCCGCTTTTTCCAGTGTCTCTTCTTTTTTTGCGAAACAAAAGCGGATGACGTGATCGTCTTTCCCATCCTGATAGAACGCGCTTACGGGGATCGCAGCCACGCCATACTCTTTGGTGATGCGGATCGCGAAATCCTTATCCGGCTCGTCGCTGATCCGGTCGTAGCGATAGAGCTGGAAATAGCTGCCATAAGAGGGTAGCGGGGTGAATTTCGTTCCCGCCATCAGCCGGGCGAAAAAGTCGCGTTTTTTCTGCAGAAAGGCGCCGAGCGACAGATACGTTTCTTTGTCCTTCAAATAGGCAGCAAGGGCCACCTGGCTCGGCGTGTGGCAGCTGAAGCAGTTGAACTGGTGGACTTTGCGAAATTCCTTTGTGAACTCGGGTGATGAAACGCTATAGCCTAGTTTCCAGCCGGTGCAATGGTAGACCTTTCCGAAAGAAAATGAGACGAAGCTTCTTTCCAGTAGATCGGGATAACGCAGGATCGAGCTATGGGGAATTTCGTCGAAGATCAGGTGTTCATAGACTTCGTCCGAGTGGATGAGGATGCGGGTGTCTTTCACGATCTCCTGCAGCTGCCTCATGTCCTCCGGCCTGAGGATGGCGCCGGTGGGGTTGTGGGGAGTGTTCAGGAGGATCATCCGGGTCTTCGGCGTGATCTTCTGGCGTACCAGCTCCCAATCGACCCGGTAATCGGGGAACTGCAGATCGATCCGGACGGGTATGGCTCCGTTGATCCCGATATTGGGAATATAGCTGTCGTAGGCGGGTTCGAATACGATGACCTCATCGCCGGGGCGGAGGGCCGTGGTCAGGGCCGTATAGATAGCATAGGTCCCGCCTGGGGTGATGGTGATCTGGGTGTCGGGGTTGATCCTTGTCCCGTAGAGACCTTCGATCTTTTCGGCGAGTGTTTCGAGAAGCGGCGCGTAGCCATTCATATGTGCATACTGGTTATAGCCGTCGCGCATGGCCTGGCTGACGAGTCCCGTGAGGCGTTCGCTCATTGGGAAGTCGGGAAAGCCCTGACCGAGATTTACGGCGCCCAGTTCTATGGCCAGCGAGCTCATTATGGTAAAGATCGTGGTGCCGACTTCAGGCAATTTACTAACGAGACCGGGAGTGGACATAGATTGCTATTTGATACTTACATTTTCCGGGCGGACCAGGGTCTCGCCGTGGATACGGAGATAGACCTGCGCAACGGTAACGACGTCCTTTTGGCAATAGGTGACGATGCGGGGCAGGTCTTTTTGGTTCCAGTAGATCTCACCCACCTGGCTGCCGTCGATATCGTCTTTTGGTGTCGGCACCCCCAGCGTATGCGCCAGCAGGTTCAGCGAGATGAAGTTCTTGTATTCGCCAAACTTCCACAGCTCCATGGTATCGATATGCGGGACCTCCCAGGGTTTCTTACCGGAAAGGTTGAGAACAGAGGGTATCTTCATGCCATGGATGATCATGCGTCTGCACAGATATGGAAAATCGAAATCCTTACCATTATGGGCGCAAAGGTATTTCTGGCCTTCCGAGCCCCACTTGTGCAGCAGCTCATAAAACTGCAGCAGCAATTCTTTCTCGTTGTCGCCGGCGAACGATTTCAGGGAAAGCTTGCGGTCGGTGGGCGGGCCGGAGAGCACGCCGCAGCTGATGCAGATCACCTTGCCGAATTCTGCGTAGATAGCTGCCCTGCCATAGAGCTCTTCCGGGGTCACCGGCGCTTTATCGCGGTTAAGCCCTTCGGCCTTATGACGCCACAGTTCCTGCCACGGTTCCGGCACTTCGTTGAAGCCGGAATACTGCGACACGGTTTCTATATCCAGGAAGAGGATGGTATGCAATGGATGGGGAGACATGACAACGTTCGGCGGTTATGCGCCTTCCCTAAAGATACTGATCTCCTTTATTCCGTTTCACTTCGGCGACATATTCTTTGATCTCCTGTTCTTTATCCCGATGGCAGATCAGGAGAACGTCCGAGGTGTCCACCACGATGAATTTGTCCAGACCCTGTAAGACCACCAGTTTGTCGTTGGGGGCATGGACCATGCAACGGCTGGCGTCGATCACGATCACGTTGTCGCCGGCGACGGCATTTTCCAGATAGTCTTTCTCCAGGTTTTCGTAGGCACTGTTCCAGGTGCCCAGATCGCTCCACCCAAAGGAGGAAGGGATAAGATAGACGTTGTCCGCCTTTTCCATGATACCGAAGTCGATGGAGATGTTCGTACACAGCGGATAGATGCCTTGCAGCGCTTCCTTCTCTTCCGTGGTATTGAACTTTTCTTTCTCTGCGGCGAAGACATCATACATCTCGGGCAGGTATTTCTCAAAGGCCTGGATGATGTTCTTCACCTGCCAGACGAAGATACCTGCATTCCACAGGAAATCGCCGCTTGCGAGGAAGGTCTTGGCCAGCTCCAGGTTGGGTTTTTCGGTAAAGGTCTTGACCTTATAGACATTGTCGGACACCGAATGCTGTTCGTACTGGATATAGCCATAGCCCGTATTGGGATACGTCGGCTTGATGCCCAGGGTGATGAAGGCATTGTGTTTACCCACGAAGCTAAGCGCCTCGAGACAAACTTTCACGAACGCCGTGGGGTCAAGGATGAGGTGGTCGCTGGGAGCGACGATCAGCGACGCCTTGGGGTCGAGCTGTTGTAGTTTAAAGGAGATGTACGCGATGCAGGGGGCGGTGTTCTTTCTCGACGGCTCGCCCAGGATGTTCTCTTTACGGAGCAGAGGCAGCTGTTCGTGAACGATCTCGGAGTATTCCTGCGAGGTCACCACATAGATGTTCTCTGCCGGTATGAAGGTGGAGAACCGCTCGAATGTCCACTGGATAAGCGTCTTGCCGGTGTTCAGGATGTCCAGAAACTGTTTGGGAAAATCCTGGCGGCTCTTTGGCCAGAAACGGCTGCCGATACCTCCGGCCATGATCACGACGTAATGATGTTTGTTCATACTATTATATTATTCCTTCCCGGATGAGGTTGTTAAGGTCTATAAATCCAAGATACCGGCGACCGCTGGTGACGACCAGCCGGGTGATGTCGTGGACGCGCATCAGGTCCAGGGCTTCTATGGCAAGGGCATCCGCTTCAACAGTTTTAGGGTTGGAGGTCATGATATCGCCGGCTTTGAGGCCTGCTTTTATGCCCTCCCGTTCCAACAGTCTACGAAGATCGCCATCCGTGATGATGCCAAGCAGCAGGCCATCACCGTCGGTGACAGCGGCGGCCCCAAGGCGTTTCGAAGTGATCTCGATGATCACTTCTTTCAACGCGGTGTCGGGGGCGACTTTGGGACATTCGTTATGCACGTACACATCCTGTACGCGCAGGTACAATTTTTTCCCCAGGGTTCCACCCGGATGAAAACGGGCAAAGTCTGCGCTGTCGAAACCACGCATTTCCATGAGCGTGATCGCCAGGGCGTCGCCCATGACCATCTGCACCGTCGTACTGCTGGTGGGCGCCAGATTGTTCATACAAGCCTCCTGGTCGATGGTCGTATTCAGCACGATATCCGATTGCGTGGCGAGTACCGACTGCAAATTTCCGACCATACTTATCAGCGGATTGCCAAAACCACGAATTAAAGAAAGCAAAACTTTGATCTCCGGGCTTTCACCGCTTTTGCTGAGAAGCAATACCACGTCTTGTTCCTGGACCATGCCCAGGTCGCCATGGATCGCGTCGGCGGCATGAAGGAAGACGGCGGGGGTGCCGGTAGAGTTAAAGGTGGCTACGATCTTTTGGGCTATGATGGCGCTTTTGCCGATGCCGCTGACCACTACCCGGCCCTTGCAGGCGAAGATCAGCTCGACCGCTTTCTCAAAAGCGCCATCGAGCATATGTTCCAGGGCTGCCACGGAAGCCGCCTCTTTACGGACGATATCCCTTGCTATTCCGATGATATTGGTGCCCTTATTCATGTGCCGATTCCCTTTCGCGGTTTTAAGTTCGCAAACCTACGTCAATTCGAACAAACTCACACCCTTTGCGTCTCTTTCAGACGAGCCCTTAAGGGTTTTATAGAACGATGTTGGGTGCCGTTCTGCAAGGTGTTGATTTATAGTCGTTTGTCCACCCCTTGTTTTTAGCCTTACACATTACAAGTTTTCAAATGTTATTAAAACGACTCGGAACTTTAACAATTGACCACTACCGTCTTCCCCTCTTTTTGTGTAACTTCGCCAACCCTTAAATGTAGACCGGGGGTCCCCTGTCTAACATCTGATGTCAGCCTTCAGCCGGGGGATTCTGCCGGCTGTTTCACTCTTGCCAGGGAACACAAGGGCTCCCATAGATCAGATAACAAGTGAGGAAGAAAATTTTTGAGCATGGCAACAACCGAAACAAAAAAAACTACCGCTAGAAAAATCAAGGCCGCTAGTAGCAAAACCGCTGTAAAAGCACAAACCAAACAAAATACGTCTCTGCGGGCTCACCTGCAGGAGCATTTTGGTTTTGACGCCTTCAAAGGCAATCAGGAGAAGATCATCCAAAGTCTATTATCGGGTAAAGACACTTTCGTCATCATGCCTACGGGCGGTGGCAAGAGTCTTTGCTATCAGCTGCCCGCCATCATCAGCGAGGGCGTCGCCATCATCGTCAGCCCGCTGATCGCGCTGATGAAGAACCAGGTCGACCTCGTGCGCAGCTACAGCAGCAAAGACAGTGTCGCGCATTTCCTCAACTCCACGCTCAGCAAAAAGCAGATCCGCGAGGTGCACGAAGACCTGCTGAACGGGCACACCAAAATGTTGTATGTCGCGCCCGAGACGCTCACCAAGCAGGAGAATATGGAGTTCTTCAGCGATCTCAAGATCTCCTTTTTTGCGGTCGACGAAGCACACTGTATCTCGGAATGGGGTCATGATTTCCGGCCGGAATATCGCCGGTTACGCGAGATGATGATCCAGATCAACCCCGACATACCGGTGATCGCGTTGACGGCCACGGCAACGCCGAAGGTAAAAAGCGATATCGTTAAAAACCTGGGTCTTCGCGAGCCGAATGTCTTTATCTCGTCCTTCAACCGGCCCAATCTCTATTACGAGATCCAACCCAAGGTCAAAAAGGATCAGACCATCAAGAGTATCGTAAAATATATCGTTCAGCAAAAAGGCAAGAGCGGCATCATCTATACCCTCAACCGTAAGACCACGGAAGAGCTGGCGGATATGCTGGTGGCCAATGGCATCAAGGCCGTGGCTTATCATGCCGGGCTGGATGGGAAATTGCGTGCGGAACGCCAGGATCTGTTTTTAAATGAAGACGTTCAGGTCATCGTCGCCACCATCGCCTTTGGTATGGGGATCGACAAACCCGACATTCGGTTCGTCATCCACTTCAATATTCCAAAGTCCATCGAGAACTATTACCAGGAGACCGGTCGTGCAGGCCGCGATGGACTGGAAGGTAACTGTATCCTCTACTATTCCCATAAGGACGTCGCCAAGCTGGAGCATCTGATGAAGGACAAGCCGCTGAGCGAACGCGAGGTTGGCGCGCAGCTTATTAATGAGATGGTCGGTTATGCAGAGACGGGTGTATGTCGACGCAAGGTGTTGATGAGTTATTTTGGCGAAGAGTATACCACCGAAAATTGTGGAGTCTGTGATAACTGTCTGCACCCGAAAGAAAGGATCGAAGCCCGCGACCATGCGGTGAAGGTTTTGAAAACCGTTAGGACGTTGGATGAACGATTTGCCACGGCCTATGTCATCAACATTCTTATAGGCAAGCTGACGCCGCAGATCCAGATGTTCCGTCACGAAGGCATCGCCGAGTTCGGCATCGGAAAAGAAGATCCCGAACATTTCTGGAATTCGTTGATCCGGCAGCTCTTGCTGGAAGACCTGTTGAAAAAAGACATCGAGGAATATGGGCTGTTGAAGCTCACGAAGAAAGGCGAGGATTTTCTGAAGAAACCGCGTTCGTTCAAGATCATCCTCAACAATCTTTTCGAAGAGGCCAACGCCGACGACGAAGAGGAGAACTCCGAGACGGGCGGTACCGCTTCGACCGACGAAAAGTTGTTCGGCCTGCTAAAGGATTTGCGGCAAAAAGAAGCAAAAAAGAAGGCGCTGCCGCCGTTCGTGATCTTCCTGGAGACTTCGTTGCAGGATATGGCCACCCTCTACCCCACGACGACACTGGAGCTGGAAAAATGCCAGGGCGTCAGCAAGGGTAAGGCGTTGCGCTATGGGAAGCCCTTTATTGAACTGATTGCCCGGTATGTCGAGGAGAACAATATCGAGAAGCCCGATGATTTCGTGATGAAGAGCGTGGTCAATAAGAGCGTCAACAAGGTATATATCATCCAGCAGGTCGATAAGAAGATCCCGCTCGAGACTATAGCCAAAAACAAAGACCTGCGGCTCGATGCCTTACTCGAGGACATGGAGACCATTGCCGCCAGCGGGACGAAGCTCAACCTCGACTATGCCGTCGACGAGATGCTGGATGAATACGAGCAGGACGAGATCATCGACTATTTCAAGAGCTGTGAAACCAGCAGTCTGCAGGTAGCCCAGCAGGAGCTTTCCGAGGGCAATTTTACCTGGGAGCAGCTTAAGCTCATGCGGATCAAGTTTTTGAGCGAGTACGGGATGTAGGGCGCTGAACTCCGATTTTTTCGGATTTCCTTCATTTGTCGCGATTTTTTCGCCAGAAAATCCTATTTTTGCCACCCGATCGAAATTTCCGGTTGGCCGGGGTCCACTTCCCGAAGCCGCGTTTCTCGGTTGGCAGATAGATGGTGCGGTAGCTCAGTCGGTAGAGCAAAGGACTGAAAATCCTTGTGTCGGCGGTTCGATCCCGCCCCACACCACGAAGAAAAACAGGCAGTTATGAAGCAATTTCATAGCTGCCTTTTTCTTTGGTCGAGTATTGGTCGAGTTTTTATCTGCCCAGCACTTGCGCTGGTTTTTTTGCCAGCATCGTCATGTGAAACTCGTTCACGTCTTTATGGGGAGAATAGTAGTCATTCATCGTGATGTGTCCGATCTTCTCATGAGCCAGGAACTCCGAAAACGCCTTCGTTGCCTTTTGTCCGGCTTCATCATTGTCCAACCAGGTGTAGCAGGTCGCGTACCCATATCCTCGAATATATGCGGAGGCTTCCCGTATGCAGGAAAGAGAGTTAAGAATTATAGTGTCATCCTCGAAGCGCTCCCCTCCCTGGCGGACAATGACGGACAGGAAGTCCATGAACCCCTCGAAGAGGTTTATACCCTCCGGCTTGGGAACCGCTCCCCTGATAAACGTGATCGCCTTCCTTTTTACACAGAACTTGAAATATGGATTGCGGGCATCATATCCACCCTCTTCATTCTTGATCGCAGCCGCGAAGCATTCTTTCTTTGTGCCCTTGTTATAGACGCGGACCTCTTTCAGGTATGTTCCCGCAATGGATGCTGGGATACCCCGCCCTTCTAAGTAGCGGATCAAGGCAATATGGGAGAGCGGTTTGACGCTTTTAAGCTCCAGGCTGCTTTCGGTGGGGCTGTTATCCTGCACGGGGACAGAAGGCAGGGACATATCATACTCGAACATATTGCGGAGCCAGCGCAAGGCATCGGCGGTGGTGTGACATGCGCCCGTGCTCTTTAAGTAAGCGCATACAAAAGTGATGCTATCGCCGCCCCTTCCCTCTCCGAAGTCATACCAGGCGTTCTTGGACAGGTTGACGTGAAAGCTGGGCGTCTTTTCGGTGCGGAACGGGGAATAATACCAATAGTTTTTACATCCGGGCTTGGCGGGTTGCAATCCTATTTTGCGCAGGATTTCGGGCATAGGAATGGCGCGAGCCATTTCGATGTTCATTCGTATCTCCTTGGAGGTTCGGGTTATGAGTAGGAAAAATTGCGTGGCGGCTATGAGGGTCTACATGCGTTATTTTTCTTTCAATTGTTCATTGAGAAAACGGATTAGATTGGCTTTGCTGTAGCGCACCCGGCTGCCCACCTTGATCGGGCGCAGGTCGTATCGCTTCGTGCAGTCCCATACGGCCAGGGTATTTGGATTTTTCAGTCCCAAATATTCCGCAGCTTCTTTTCGATCCAGCAGCGGCTCGTCCAGTTCGGTTATTTGGTATTCCTGCTGATCGTCCTGCGGTTGGTTTTTAAAATTGAGCGTGAGAATGTGGACCTCCATGAATATGATGGCCGTTGTACTGCGTGTATCTATAGGAAGTGCAAAATTTCTTTTGCAATTAAGAGTTGTTAATGCCAATTAGAAGCGGTTGCAGGAAAGGCAACGGGGAAGAGGAAATATTTTTCAAGATTGGTTGATCTTAAGTGTGGGATGAAGGAGAGGGTTTCTGTCCCGCTCTATCCATGCGTAGAACAGGCAATATGCCCTTAGCAATTTGCTCTCTAACTATAATATTAAGAGCTTTAATTTCCTGGTTGGCAACTTCAATCATTGAATGCGCTAAAGCTTCGCAAAACTGAAAATGAAATTGTACAGTCTTGGGTTCATAACCATAACGCCAGTCAATAAATGCATTTTTATGGCGGCGAAGCATGCTTTCAAAATTGTTTCCAAACATACTTTTATAAGGATACGCTTGGTCGGGATAATATTTTTGAAATTCGTGTAATATTTTGTTTTTTATGTCTGGAGGCAGGCCATTAAACAATTTTTCTATATCGTGTTGTTTTATAGGTTTTATAGAAGCGGAATTGTATTCCGCCACTCCATAGTGCAATGCCTTTAAAATAACTTCGATAGCCAGTGCTAAAATTGGTATATGTCCATTGCGCACAGTAGGCTGCTTTCCCAAAAGACCCGCATTGGATTTTTTGATTATCTCATAAGCGTTGAAATAATCTAAACCCTCGGACAATGCCCATTCCAGTTGGTTAAGTCTTATCCATTCCTGTGTTGCATGCATAGCGTACTTGCCGGGTGAACTTCGTTAGCCGAATAAGTAGAAAGTGAAGGTATAGATTGAAATTTATAAACCAGCTTTATCCAGCAGAATAGCAGTAAAAAAGTGTAATAGAGCCCCCCATCTTTCCGCCAGAACTCCCGAATTTTCTCACTGAACGGCTGGCGTGAGCCGAATAACCGGCCTAATCGGCTCATTTTTTGCTTATATTTGAGCCGAATAACTGTTATAATCGGCTCATGACACGCTACAACTGGCAGCTAAAAGACTGGCCCAACTTCGAGTATTCGCTTCAAAAGATTGAAGATGAACTCTTTTTGTTTGCTGAAAAGACGGGAAAGGTGACGGGTATCTTGAATGCCCTGCCGGAAAGCACGCAGATGGAAGCCATGATCGATATCATGGTGTCGGAAGCCATCAAAACTTCCGAGATCGAAGGCGAATACCTCAGCCGCAAGGACGTTCTTTCCTCCATCCGGAAAAACCTGGGGCTGGTCACCAGCCCGGAATATATCGCGGATAAAAAAGCAGTCGGGATCGGCGAACTCATGATCGACGTTCGCAACTCATACAAGGAAGAACTTACCCAGGAAAAACTATTCGCATGGCATAAAATGTTGCTCAGAGGAAGTCGGGGAATAGAAGTTGGCGCATGGCGAACGCACATAGAGCCGATGCAAGTCGTCTCCGGTGCATTGGGGAAGCAAAAAGTGCATTATGAAGCGCCGCCTTCCGCCCGCGTTCCCGAAGAAATGAATGGGTTTATTACCTGGTTCAATGAAACCGCTCCCGGCGGCAAAAAAGAAATTAAAAAAACGCCGGTGAGATCGGCCATCGCCCATTTGTATTTTGAAACGATACACCCGTTTGAGGACGGCAACGGGCGTATAGGCCGGGCTATCGCAGAAAAGGCACTCTCGCAAGGCATAGGAAGGCCCGCTCTTTTAAGCCTGTCCAAAGCCATAGAGGAAAAAAAGAGCGCCTATTACGATGCCCTGCAACAAGCGCAATCGTCCAATGAAATAACGGAATGGATAAATTATTTTGTCAAGACGGTCCTGACGGCGCAGACTGAAGCGGAAGAACTCATCGACTTTACCCTGAAGAAAACAAAATTCTTCGACAGGTTTAAGGGCGAATTGAATGAACGGCAATTGAAAGTGATCCGGCGCATGCTAGAAGAAGGGCCGAAAGGATTTGCGGGCGGCATGAATGCCAGCAAGTATGCCTCCATTGCCAAAATCTCCAAGGCCACAGCGACCAGGGATTTACAAGACATGCTCAAAGTAGGTGCAATTGTGCTTTTCGGGGAAGCGGGAGGGCGTAGCACGAAGTATCAGGTTAACTTGTAGGCTTCTATTACCTGCTCATATCTCTGCCTTTTTCTTTGCCCTGCTCCTTCTCTTTTTCCATGGAGGCCTTGATACGCTCGCGTTCCAGTTCGTTTGCGCGTTGCTTGCTTCCCTCCAGCAGGCCTTCCAGGTAGTCGTCCTTTTCCTGCTGCATACCTTTTATAAGAGTATCCATCAGCTCAGGCTTGTGGTCGCGCAGCATGTATCCGGCGTTAAATCCTTTTGCAAATTTCTCTTCGTCCATAGTCTAAAAAGTTTCGCGGGCGTGTTTTTCCAGGTATTCGTTGATCGAGTCCCTGTCGTAAAGAATGATTTTCTTCTGCGGATGGGTGAACCTTATTTTTCCCTCATCTCGCATAATCTGCAAGGTTGATTTAGCCTTGATGTTCAGCAGGCGCATTGCTTCTTCAGTCGTCACCCATTTTTCTGCCTTTGTATTTTTCTTTTCATCAAGCCGCTTTATCACCTCATCGATAAGGGCGTAAAATGCTTCGGTTTGCAGGCAGATGACTTCCATGAAAGGAAATTACAAAAAATCCGGTCTTATCAAAAATTTTTGCAATGGTTAATACTTCATTAATGTTTCTACTTTAAGCTGTAGGCTGGGCGAAAAGCCCCTATAATAGAGGCCGTTATGGGTGTGGACGACGAGATGGAATTGACAGCCACGGACAAGGGTTTCCTGCGCCGCGAATACACGCGCAGCTCCGGCGCTGGCCCTAAGCCTGACCGCGCCACCCTCAAAGCCAAAGAATTGGAAACCTTAGTTTTAAATGAAGAGATGAAAGGCGATGCCCATGCCATCGGCCAGCAGAACCGGCGTAGCTTCGTCGGTGAAAAAACCCGGCTCGAAGAACAAAAGAAAGACCGGGAATGGACACGCTTTATAATGCAAGCCCTGCGCCAGAGCATTGCGGCGGCGCGTAATACCCTGCATGAGCTGACCGACCTGAGTGATCTGCGACTCGAAGAGGCACGCACCCACCAGGCATTGAAACTGGAAGAATTGAATCATGTGAAGGAAAGCCTCGAAGCCATTCATCGGGGCATGGAACGCCTGGAACGCGGAGAGGCTTTGGAGGTTGAAAACGGCAAGCTCAAAGACCCTGCCCTGGAAGCGGTAATAAAACATTGGGAAGAGAAAACGGGTCAGCCGGTGGATCGTGAAAACCCGGCCAGCGTCCTGCGGGTGCTCAAAGAGGTCAACCCGGAATACGAGCATCGGCAAAAATGGCTCGAAAAATATCTTGACGTGTACAAGGATGAAATCGACTTTTGCAAAAAGTCGCATCAAAAAAGCCTGCGCTTGCAGGAAGAGGGCGAAGGAGTTGAGGACAAGTCGCCGGAAGAGCAAAAAGCATGGCTGGATCAAGTGAATGCCTTGAAGAAAGAAGCAGCCGATAAGTTTCAGCAGTTTGACGCCACGAAGCAGCGCCTTGAGAGTAGCAACAAAAGCGGGAATACTGAACCTTCTCGGGATCCATCCGGCAAGCCCCTCCTTATGTCCTTGAAAATAGATTTCTAGTTTTTTCCAGCAGCCGCCCCACTGGCTTTATAGGCTTCATTAATTTTCTGCCGGATGAATGCGCGCAAAGAGAAGTCCTTTGGGTACTTCTGCAAAACTAAGGTGCGCGATTGGTCGTAATAAAGCCAAATCTTCTTTCCGTCATCGGTTAATCCCTTTATTAACATCCCATAATATGCACCGTTGCCGTAAAACAGAATGCATCCCTCCATCGCCTTCCCCGTATTTAGATCGCTGGCAAGGAGCACCATGTTTTTATATCCCTTCAGGTCCATCTCCTTCATGATCTTGCCCGTCACTTTTAAAAGTGAATCGCCTTTCCCCTGAACGTCCACTATTACCGGCATGCCGGGTCCGACATTCTTTAGGGCGTATTCCATGGACGCGTCCGGGTTTTTGCTGCCGCGAAAATCGTAGGCTTTGAAAGTTGGCGTGTCCTTTAGAATCTGGGCCAGGCTTCCCGTGAAAGGGAAAATAGCCAGCAATGCGTCCAGCCCGACCCGCATAAGAAGCTGATTGATATTCATAAGTGTATTTTTTTGTGAGGGAATTTTTGCGACAAAAAACCTCCCCAGGTGCGCGGGAGGTATCTAATCAAGAGCATAACCATTGAATCCAATATCCGTCCCTAAAGATAAGGGGAAAATTTATTTGCTCGTATATAAATCAACGTTAGTACGCGAGTACAATCGAGCGGTTATGTAATAATGATCGCCCGGTCGGAAAGCAAGAGCTACGGCATTTACAAGGGAGTTAAATGCTACTAATTTTCTAAAAGGTTACTCAAAAATAATTCTTGGTTTATGGGCGAGTGAGCAGCTTTGACTACCGACATGATAAAAGCAGTTGCGTATTACCGCGTTTCCACCAAGCGTCAGTTTCGGACTCGCTTGGGATTGGAGGCGCAGCAGGATTCCGTAGTTCGTTATACCCGGCTCTCGGGCGTTGTCATCGTGAAAGAGTATTTCGAAGGAGAGAGCGGGAAGGAGACGAACCGCCGGGAATTGCGCAAGGCCCTGCGCTATTGCCGGGAACACGACGCTATCCTTCTTATTGCCAAGCTCGACCGGCTGGCTCGCAATGTCGGGCTCATTCTTAAGCTGCTGGAAAGCGGGGTGAGATTTGTCGCGGCTGACAAACCGTTTGCGGACCGATGGGAGCTGTTACGGCAGGCAATCAATGATGAAGAGGAAGGTTTTAAAATTAGCGACCGAACACGCAGGGCCTTGCAAAAGGCAAAGGAACGCGGCGTATCGCTTGGCAAGCAAGGGAAGGTACTGGCGGAGATCAACAGGCGCAACGCCAATAGGTTCGCCCTGGAAATGATGCCGGTGATCGAAAACCTGAAAACGGAAGGGTTCAACAGCGAATGCAAGATCATGCGGCAGTTGAACGATCAGCAGGTTTTATCTTTTCGCAAGTGCCTCTGGAGTCCTGCTACGATCCACGCCCTATTGAAACGGATCGAAAAACTAAAATCCGACGATCCTGTGAAGACGGAGGTAAACAATAATTCGTAACAAGTAAAAACAGAAACATGAGAGAAGAGAAAAAAGAACAGGAATTGCAGATTTGCAGCCTGACAAAAGCCGAGACGGATAATCCATATCTCATATTAAGGGAGTTTGTAGAGGATGTGTCTCTGGCCGCGATCCGTAATATGATCGTCACCATGCGGGACATTTGCATTACGACGGAGAACGTCTTTTACGGCGACCATACATCCAGGGAGGATTTGCTGTACGTGACGCAGAAGATGATTCGGTTTTTTGAAGCGGCCTATATCCAGCTAAAGAAAGACATAGCTCCGGCGGGTAAAATAATTCAAGGTCATTTCGAGGCGAACGAACAATATGCCGACCTGTATAGTGTCCGGGTAACGGAAAGGACATTCTTCAAGCGCTCGAAAAGCGGGCCGGCTTCATTCCCCTGCATTACCCTGATGGGCAAATGGCTCGCGGTGGCCGGATTTCATCCGGGCGATGAAATAACCATCGCCAGCAAATTTCAAACCTTGCTTATCACGATGAGCAGGGAATGGGACCAAACGAGCAATGAGTTTAAATTAAGAGCGTGACCAAGCACCCATTCTTGTACATTAAAATTTACGACAAATGGAAAACAAACCGCGATATCTAACCGTGTGTTCCTGTCCCTCCGGTCATCCGAAGTTCTGGATACAGGGGCTTTATCTGGAAGGCTACGGATTTGAAGTAGGAGCGCAAATCTCCCTAGCGAATCCAGAAAGTGGAACCTTAATCGTAAAACAGGTAAAATCGAGGAAAGAACATCAGTTGGATAAAAAGAAAAGTTGGCTGGAAGACAAGCTCGTCGTCCTCAAAAAGGAACTCGGTAGCTTCCTTCCGGAAAAAAAGAAGGAAATATTAAGTATCGAACAAGAGCTTAACGAGCTTAATAAAGTGGCGTAGGCCGATACGCCAGTTCATCACGATATGCCGGGAAATTCGCCTTATCCGTACTCTATCGGCGAGGGCCTAAAAAGGCGAAGAGTACCGGCATTTTATTTACCATTAAACCATCCTATTTTATGCGCGACTACCTTCGTCTGCTGCGGGTGATACTCGCGGCTCTGCTCAGAAATCCTCGTGATTTTACCGGGGAATCCGTCCTGGACTTTACCGTCATGCCCTGGGATTGCGTCGTCAAGCTGGTCGGGAACGACCGTTATCATACTTTCATGGATTTGGGTCGGATCGACCTGCTGATCCGGATGGGAGGCTGGCATACGCTCCTTCATGAGAGATTACAGCCCTTCGTCCAAAGTGTTCATGTGCGATACAGATACCCACTGCATTTATTCCAGGGTTTTATCCTGCGCTCGCGTCTGGTGCATTCGGATCATAGTTATTTCTGGACGGAACATATATTTCAGGTTGACGACAAGATCATGGCGACCGCCGTATCGAAGAACGGCTTGACGCGATGCAACCGGATTGTCTCTACAGACAAAATCCTCCAGTTCCTTGTAGGCAATATTGCCTCCTATGCGGAAGAACGGATTTTGACGGTGAATGCTGTTGAAAAGCTACTGCGGAATATTCGGTAGGGAACGCGACTATTGTCCTTTATATTGTGGAAGACTTTTAATCCAGCGGGCGGCTTCTTCACGGTGGATGAAGGTTTTCTTCCCTACTTTCACAGCCATGAGCTGTCCGCTATTAAGTAGCTTGTATGCCGTGGTGATGCCGATATTGTTGACCTTGCACCATGTACGGAATGGAATAAGATCGGGCTGCAATTGTTCCTCCATGTGTGTTGCTCTGCCCATGCATACCATTAGGAAGGAGAAACATACCGGTCTTTCCTGCTGGATTAAACCCGGATAATCAGGCTCGCTTTACCTTGTCCAGGTAGTCACTATAGTCCTGCATCATTTTGATGCGCTCTTTGAGAAACAATGCGCGGTCATAGGCTTTATCGACGCTGTTTCCGGGCACATGCGCCAATTGACGGTCAATAACTTCATGTCTGTACCCTAATTCTTCTTTCAGTGTTGTCATAGCCAGGGCGCGAAACCCGTGGCCGGTCATGCGCTTGGCATATCCCAAGCGTCTGAGCGCCATAAGAATAGTGCCATTGCTCATCGTCTTCTCCGATCGTGCAATATTGGGAAATACCCATTTTCGATGCCCGGTCAAAATGCGCTGCTTTTCAAGAATTTCCAAAGCCTGCCTGCTCAGGGGCACAATATGCTCCCGGCGCATTTTCATGCGCTCCGCTGGGATTGTCCAGATGGCGTCCTCCAGGTCAAATTCATCCCAAGGCGCGTTTATCATTTCGCTGGTCCGAACAAAGGTAAGCATAAGAAAACGAAGTGCATTGATTGTTTGCGAGTATAGCCGCGCTTCGTTGCGGTCGACAGCTGACAGGAATTTCGGAAGGTCTTTACTTTCAAGAGCCGCAAAATGCCCTTTTCTAAATCCTACCAATTCGTCTTTTAAATCCCGTGTGGGATCGCTGGGTAAAATGCCCCTGGCAACCCCGTAACGAAGAACCCGGCCACAATACTGTAAGGCACGACGCGCTATCTCATGTGCGCCGCGAGCTTCAATTTTTCTAATGGCATCCATTACTTCCGGTGGCGTTAAACTTGTAACGGGCCTCCCTCCCAATACCGGAAATATGTCAATTTCCAGCCTGCGCAAAATATCCCGTGCCGATGACTCGGTCCAACGTGACTTGTATCGCTCATGCCATTCACGGGCCAGCTTTTCAAACGTGTTATTTGCCTGAATAATGGCAAGACGCTTTCCCTCTCGCCTCACTTCCAAAGGGTCTTTGCCATCCCGAAGCAATCGACGGGCCTGATCGCGCCTGTCCCGCGCCTCCAGAAGAGAAACCTCCGGATATACCCCAAAGGAAAGTCTCTTCTCTTTGCCAGCGAAACGGTATTTCATTCGCCAATATTTCGCCCCGCCCGGGGCAATTTCGAGATACATGCCTGCGCCGTCGCTCATTCTCCACGTCTTCTCCTTCGGTTTTGCGGTTTTGCATTGGATATCGGTGATCGGCATGTGGGGGCATCTCCTTATGGCAAATTTTGATATGCCCCCAGTTTTTGCCAATTTTTGGACGAATGTGACTGAACAGCGGGAAGCATCTGCAACCGATTATATAACATATAATGCTGCAAATAAAGGACTTCCTGATGATCTGATTAACGGAAATTTATGCCGGATAAAGGAGACTTGGCGCACTCGGAGGGATTACAATTGGTAATACAACTATGTGATATTACTATTGAATTTTTAAGTCGGGAAATTGCGTGCCCCCTATTCTGTCCCCATTCTCGATTCCTTCACGAATTCGAATCCCTATTCAGAAGAATGCTCTTTAGACAAAATATAGAATTCGTCAAACTATACTATATTTATATATGCGGAAAAGACATTTTTTGATCTATTACGATACCAGAATCAGAGAAATTACACGAACCATCCCAAGAACATGGGCGAAGGCAAATAAAGCGCATTTTTCCAAGTACACATTCCTTGGTAAAGACCATCCGACTGATATTGTTATAGAAAACTATCTTGTTGCAAACTATGGTTTTAAGAACGAGGAGCATGAAGACTTTGTAATTACCTATAACTTCAGCCAGCCTATTCCTAAAAAAAATGGCCAGTCATTTATTTTGTAGCAACAGGGTTACTCCGCAATCCTGACGAAATTTTCTTCATCATTCTCTGTATTATAAGCACTCCCTTTCCTATCCCTAACCTTTCTCATGCGGCATGCCAGTTTTTCAGCATCGCGGGCGTCCTGTAATTTATTCCGCAAATCCAGCCAGGAAAGGACGCTTTGCAGAAACATGCCACTGCCAGCCATCATGAGGAATACGCATATTACAGCAGTGCCTTTTATCCATGTGAGAGCATACCCGATACCGATAAAAAAGGCTGGCTCGATTATGCCATTCACAAAAAAATCATCTATGGTGCTGTGGAAAACCTTCTCTCCTTCCAGCTTGCCAAAAAGCCAGCTTTTCCCCAATGAAAGCCTGCCGGTGGAAGTCCCATTCCTGTAATAAACCTCCAGGAGGAGAATATGTGCAAGCCCCATCAGGACAACTATATAACTATAATAGTAAAGCAGGATATGAGGGCCCCATCCCATTGGCATGCTAATGCCTGTAAGAAACTCCCATGCTGTTGTATTGGCCTCAAAAGGCGCAATATCCGAACGGCTCCTGACCTCGATGACAAAAAAAATGCGCACGTAAATGAAAAGGAGAGCTACAATAAGCAAACGCATGAAAATCCGCACAAACGGGTGCCGGAATTTCATGCCTACCGGAAGGAATGTATTTTCCCCGATCTTTCGCCGGGAGATGACCATGACGCTTAAGGAACTCAGAGTGGTCGCATAACTCAGAAAGGTAATAATGAATTTTTTCATTTTTTTTCAGGTTTAGGTTGTTCAAAAACCACGCGCATGTAATTTTTGCCATTGCTGAATTTTTTGCCCGAACAGCTAATAATGGCATCTATTTTGAAATTATTGACTGCCGAACCCGTACGCAGCATAGTGAACTCCTGCGGGAGCACTTGGTAATGCACCTGCTGCGAAAAAGAGCCGCCTGCTCCGCCGCCATTGAAATTGAAACTATCCTTTTCCTGAAAGGTTTGCCCTATCACATTGGCGGCCCAGGCATTGGTATCGGGGCAGTCATTGGCATGGAAGAATTTCAGGTTCAAATTTCCCAGAATTGAATTGACCTGATCCCTGGGATTGGCCCCGCTCATCGTTGCATATAAATTGTTGAGGTTCTGGGTTACTACTATGGTGCTGGCCAGGTGATCCCGTGCAGTAGGCAAAAAGAAGGCATCCTGCCCGTTAAGAAAATACTGTGCCTCATCAATAAAGAGAAAGACAGGTTTTGAGTTGTCGTCGATGGGCCTGCGTTCAATAGCCTGTTCCAGGAGATATTTATAGATGCTTTGCGCATAGATGCCCACCTGCAATAATTTTTTGATCGCAAAATTGATTATCAGGATTTTGCCTTTGAATATTTCCTCCGGGAAAATCTCGGGCGAGGTTTCTTCCGTGAAATATTCGGCCAGCATGCCGGTTTTAAAGGGGCTGGCGAAGGCATTGAGCTGAGCGATTACCCCTGTCCTGGTATTAGGTGCCAATGTTGCAAAATCTTTAAGGAAATAGCTTTTAATTACCTCGAAATCCCTTTCCTCACTTCTGGTCTTTGCATTATAGCTTGCCCATGCCAGACAATTGACAGTGAAGTATTCCTTACTCCATTCATCAAGCTCCTTATATGCCTCGCTATCTTCTGACCCTACCAGGTTGTTGAAGCGTTCAAGTTGTTTTCCTTCGGTGGGAGCTTCGCAGATAATTCTTGATATGTCGGATAAGGTCACGGGCTGATGCGCCAGTTTCAGCAGTTCAATGGCATACTTCAACGCTTCACGCATAGCCTGTTCCCAAAAGGGATCGTGCGATCCGCCGGAATGCTGCGAGCGTTCAACCCTTCCTCCCATCTTCATGAGAATAAGAAACATGGTGACAATATTCTCCGACTCACCTCCCCCCGGCCTGTTCATTTCATAGTCGAGGAAGTTGAACTTGTACCTGCCTCCTGGTTCCATGATAATGAGATCATCAAGGCGGCCTGTTGCTCTGGCGTACTCTTTCCAGGCAGTGACCTCGCTGAGTTTGGCGACAAAGACGACAATTGCGAACCCCTGTTTAAGGCAGGCTCTGGCTATGGTTTGCACTACTCCGCTGCTCTTGCCCGATCCGCTACCTCCCGTAACCAGCACCTGCCGGAGAAAATCCCTTACGGATAGCATGTCCTTCCTTGAAAGCCACAAAAGAGCCTTGTCCAGATTCATAGATCAAAAATTTTGGCTGATTAATAGTTTTGCGCTACGGAGAGATTGGAGAGAACTTTCACATTTGCACGATGCCCTTCAAAGTAGGTTTTGTAGCATTCTATGCATGCCTGTACCCAAGTGTCATTTTCAAGATCGGGTTGATATATAAGATTGATAGAAATATCTGATAAATCCTGGGGCATGGGGCTATCCTTATCCAGCTTGCTTGCCAATTCTTCATATCTGGTCCTTAAAAGCCTTGGGCTGCGTTTGAACCTCACAAATTGAACTGCCGGGCCGCATTCCCCCATGTCACTTATAATAAAACAGGATTTATTTTTCGCACCAAAATTCGATTTTTTCAGGAAATCCAGTTGATACGAGAGTGCCCTGTTTAAATTTGTGAACTCCTGATCTATCTTCAGCGCGAAGAGAGAATCAAGACCAGCTTTAAGTCTTTGCTCGAAATACTCTACTTCCACCTTCCTTTTCTTTTGATCGCACAGCAAATAGGGTGGCGCAGAGGCAAGCACTATTGACTTGATTGCAGGATGTGACAGGGAACCGATTATGGTCAGATCAATTTTGGCCCCTGCGCTATAAGGTTCGTTGTCCTTTATTCCCAGGTAATCACATACAAGATAGCTATACATCGTAGACGCAGTTTCTTGATTTGCCCGCGAGATCGACTTGCTCAAGTCGCGGGTAACCATTGCCTCCTTGTTCCGGGTGGCATCGGGCGTGCAGGCGCTTGCAAGGAATACAACGAGGGCCAGCAGTGAAAAGATGGTTCCGGGCTTTGCCTGTGATCGCCGCGTAGCCAGCAGCCGGGCAGTACGGCCTTCCTCAAACGCCTTGTTAATCAGGGCGGTAATTTTGGCTTTTTTCTTCTCGCAGCCCTCCGTGATCCCGTTATGTTGAGAGGTGAGATGTGTAAGCTCAGTGTTCAGCGACGAGATATTTTCTGTAAGTTGCTCTTGTTTCTTCTTGATGCGAATTTCGGCCCTGCCATTGTGATCCCGTTTTACTGCTTCCCTTTTTGCCGGGTAAGCATCGAGGAATACCCTGCAATCCACTATCCCGGCTTCATCTTTTTTCTTTTGGTCTATCAGTCTTAGATAAAGCAAATTCTTGTACCTGTATATTGAGACAAGAATGCCTATGGCATATAAAATCAGGTTTGCCATTGTGTAAACCAGCCCGTGCGCCACGCTTCCGCGCAAGACAATAATGATACCTATGATAAGAAGGCCGATAGCAAGCCAGCTTATGCACCTTCTCCTGCTGTGTGCTACATACGCTTCCCCGGTAAAAGTACAGGCAAGACCAATTCCAGCGCTCAGAGCCAGGCACAGGGGAAAAGCAATCCCAGGAAGAGTCCCGTCCGCAATGAGGGTCGGCGCAGTGACGGCAGACTCACCGATGATAAAAACCGATGTAACAATATAAGCGCCTTCAGGCTTCGTCCAAATACTCCTTTCCTCTGAGAGGAACGGATTGGACTGCTTCATCGTATTTATGAGGGAGTTGCATTCGCCCAAGTCATTCCATAGTCCTTGTTCCCTCAGCTCTGTGGCCGTATAGCACTTCTGGAGATCCATAAGTTCAGCATCCCGCCCCGCGACAAGTTCTGCCGCGACAGTGCTTCTGAGCTTTTCCTCGTTTTCAGGACTGAGATCGCTTTCGGCCTTCTTTATCTGGCTGGTTATTACTGATACCTTTTCATCTACCGACATTAATTTATTTGTTTCCTGCCGGGAGCATTCTGCCATCCAATTCAAGATAAAAGTATTGGGGCTTCCCTCACCGCCCCATCCGATTTGATATGCTTCAATGTAAATTTTTTTGGCTTCCTCGGGTGTAACATCATAAGTATCTGGAACGGGCGCGTTTCTGGATGGAAGCCGGAAAAGGGAAGCGATTGATGCAAATAGAATTTGTAAAGGTGCTACTAGGTATCTCTTCATAGCAATTAAAATTTGGTTTGTAATCAGTTGCCAAGGCAAATCTAAAAGAGTTATTGCTAACAAAAAAATACAATTAATTGATTTTCAGTGAATTGTATTGAACAGTGCAATTCAAAATCTTGAGGTTTTGAATTCAACAAGAATTCAATAATTTCATTTTCACCTTAACCTTTTGCCAATGAAAAAAACTGTCCCGCTATCTGAAGAGGAAAAAAGACAGATAAGCATTTATGCGAATGAAGCTGATCTACTTTGGAAAAGACTAAAAAAAAGAGACGGCAGTTTAGACAAGTTTATCGAATGGCTTGAAGATAATCCCGATTATCAGCATGGTGATAAGTTTGGGAGGACAACGATATATGAATTTGTAAATAATCTTAATGCTTTACGTGATGGAAAGCCGACCGCCATGAACTATGAGCTTGCTTGCAAAAAGACTCCGGTTCTTATTACCGCCGCCACCGAATATCTCAATACTCCAAATCGTAAAATTCTAACAGGAACAAAGTGGTTTGTTTACTTTGTTTATTCGAAAAAAAAACAAACTCCGCAGATTGGTCGGGCAATTCTTGACTATTTAGACGGAAATGAAGCTAAACTAACAAACGTGCCTCACATTACCAGCAAAGCTTACACAGGGAGGTATTATAACCATGAAAGAATTATCTATTTTGACCTGGATAATGCGGATAGAAATAAGTTGCACATCAAAATTGAATGTCCGGAAGAGGCCAATCAAGAAATCGCGCTCGGCGCATATTGCACTTATGAGTCGAACCATATTGTCACAGGAACCTTAATTTTTCAAAAAATAGAAGACGAAGTTCCTGAAGCGGGAAAGGCAACACCCGAACTGCTGTCCTATAACTCTAAGGGAGATTCAAGAAAAATATTTGAAAAAATTCCAGCTTGTATAAAAAAATATCTATGCGTTAAAAATTTAAACTATCACTCGATCCCATACGAAATTTATACACTCGAAGAGCTTAACAAGCACATTGATAATTTTAATCCGTTTGATGAAAAAAGGAGGGCAAACCGATTTATTGAATCTGATAAGCCCACCATTTTCATTTCCGTTCCCAGTGTCTCGATAAAAAAGAATACATCGGCAGATGCGGAATTTATAGAAAGCATCATAGGGCAGTTAAGGGAGGAATTTAAGGAAGAGGCCACTTTGGTCGAGAAGCACTCTGAATGGATTTCGCCTCTTAATAAAGTGCCGGGCAAAAGCTTAAAACAGTTGCGCGAAGTAAGCATCTTTATATTGATAATTTCTTCCGTAGATGTCGCTTCTTTTTCTTTGGTACAATTGGGCTATGCTATTGCTCACTGCAAAAGGGTTCTCGTCTTTTTCAAAGAATCTGCTGAAAAAAAGACAGTATCTGAGCGCATGAAATCATTAGGTTCTGTCGGCGTTGAAACTATTATGTATAGCGATTTAAATATTGAATTTTCCGAGAAATATACCCGGCTTTCTGACAAGATTCGGGAATACTTACGAGACATAGCTTGACGCATTGTATTTATTATGTTAATATAATCCCCTTTGACACAATAGGAAAATAAATGCTCGAAAAAGCTCACCTTGCAAAACTTGCAGAATATTTGATTCGTTTAGGAGATGGGGGTGCTCTCAAAAATATATGCGATGAAATAATGTTCCTTGAAGATCGCAACTGGGATGTTGAGGCTGCATTAAAAGAAATATCATCTGCTTTTACCATCTTACCTAAATCTGATTTTAACAAAGCGTCTTTTTGTCGGGCTATTGATAAACAATATGCTGAAAGCTACGAGCACCTATATGACATACTGTTCAGCAACAACGAGGAACAACAGGTATTGGAGCCTTGTACTCTCAATTTATGAAGGCATGCTTATTTCGCCGTTCATATTGAACTGAATTAAACCGTATTAATAGGACGCTCAACCGAAGAGAAAAATTCTCCATTTTTCTCCGTTAATTCCTGCGCTTTTCTTCTTCGCGCTTTCCGACTTTCTGTATCTTCATCATCGGTTCATGAATTGCGGTTGCGGTTCATGCTCTCAAACCGCCTTAGCTACGCTAAGGGAAGACGTCTGTACCAAATTTTACTTTTCAAGGAGAACAGCAAGATATGCTCAGAGTGACGCAAAATAGTAACGCTGAAGCGGCGACTAAATACCACGACAACAATCTGGCGCATTCCGACTATTATAGCCGGGATGACAAAGTTATCGGGATGTGGGGTGGCCGTGCGGCTATCGCTCTGGGTTTATCCGGTGAAGTCCAAAAAAAGGATTTCCATGCGCTATGCCACAATATCAATCCGCAGGATAATAAACAGCTTACAGCCCGCCATGATGCAAACCGGACGGTCGGATATGACTTTACTTTTGACGTCCCCAAGAGCGTATCTATTGTTTTTAGCCAAACCTGCGACCCCGATATTACTGCCGCCCTCAACGCAGCCATTCAGTCTACAATGGCCGAAATTGAACGCAATGCGGAAGCCAGAGTACGCAAAGGCGGTAAAGCAGAAAACCGGATTACAGGCAATTTAGTCTTCGCAGCCTTCACCCATGAAGAGACCAGGCCGATCAACGGCGGTTCCCCTGACCCCCATTTGCATCAACACGTTTTCACGTTCAATGCAACCTACGATCCCGTAGAAGCAAAATTCAAAGCGGCGCAGTTTCACAACATTAAGGCCGATGCCCCCTACTATGAGGCGCTATATCATAATAAGTTAGCCTATGAACTTCAAAAAGTCGGGTATGCCTTGCGGCGTTCCGCCCATAATTTCGAGATCGCTGGTTTTACGCGCGCGACCATCGACAAGTTCAGTAATCGTACTTTAGAGATCAATCAGAAGGCGGAAGAATTGGGGATCACCCGCGCCGAAGACAAGGCAAAGCTCGGGGCCAAGACTAGGGCAAACAAGCGCACAGGAGATAAAGAGGCCATGAAAAAAGAATGGACTTCCCGCCTGACCCCGGACGAGTTAAGACTTATCCACTCAGCTAAAAATAAATCGCGCACCGTGGAGAACACTGGCCAAGGTGATGCCGCCCGCAGGAACGTGGATCATGCCCTTGAACACGGGTTGGAGCGAAAATCCGTCATCGGCCATAACGAGCTGATGATCTCGGCGCTCAAACACTCTATGGGTTCCGCCAGCCGGGAAGAGCTGGAAGCGGAAATAAAAAACCGCCGGGATCTACTCTCCGGGGAAATCGGGAAAAAACTTGTGTACACCAATACCGCTGCTCTCGATGAAGAGAAAAGGCTTATCGAAGCCGCCCGCGCTGGCCGGGGCCGGTTCAAACCTATAAGTCCCGATTACGTTCCAGCCAATAAGGAATTGAACGAGGAACAAGCTGCCGCCGTTAAACACGCCCTGGAGTCGAAAGACCTTATCACCATCATCACCGGTGGGGCGGGGACGGGCAAGACCTGGACAGTCAAGGAGATCGCCGCCGCCGTTGCCACCAAGGGCATAGGCTTTCATGCCTTCGCCCCATCTTCTGCCGCCTCCCGCGACGTGCAGCAAGGTGAAGGCTTTACGAATGCCACCACCCTGGCCGCGCTCCTGCAGGATAAGAAAATGCAGGAGCAATTGAAGGACGGCATGTTGTGGGTCGATGAGGCCGGGCTAGTGGGCTGTCAGACCTTAAGTGAAGTAATCGCCATAGCTCAAAAGCAAAAGGCGCGGCTGCTGCTCACTGGCGATATCCGCCAGCATACGGCTGTGGAGCGCGGCGATGCCTTGCGAATCCTGCAAAAGTTTGGCGGGATCCAACCGGCATATATAACCAAGATACAACGCCAAAAAACAGACAATTACAGGGAGGCGGTAACCCTTCTTTCCGAAGGGAAAATTGAAAAAGGCTTCCGCAAGCTGGACAGGATCGGGGCTATCAAGGAAAGCCCCTCTTTCGATAAAGCGGTGGAGGCACTGGCCGCCGAATATGTCGCGGCCAGGAAGTCGCGGGAATCCGTCCTGGTGGTCGCGCCCACGCATAAACAGGGTCAGGTGCTCAATCAGGCTATCCGCGAAGGGCTGAAAAAAGAAGGCAAGCTGGCAAAGAAGGATCAGCTCTTCGATATTCAAATCAACCTTGCCCTCACCGAAGCGCAGAAAAAAGACAGCGCCACCTACGAAGCGGGGCAGGCAATCCAGTTCCATCAGAACCTCAATAGCATACAGCGCGGGGAACGGTACAACGTTTTAGGTAGGGATGAATATGGCAATGTGCTGATAGAGAATACCGGGCAACGCAAGGTACTCCCCCTGCACGAAGCGAAAAAATTCTCGGTCTACAAGCTGGAGCAAATCGGACTGGCTAAAGGAGATATAATTCGCATTAGCCAGAACGGCTTCTCTCTTGATAAGAAACGCCTCAATAACGGCAATAATTTGCTGGTGAAAGGCTTTGACGAACAGGGCAATATTCTTGCCCTGACCTCCGGCAGGAATGAAATCATCCTCGATAAAAATTACCGCAACCTGGCACACGGATATTACAGCACGTCCATCGCTGCGCAGGGCAAGTCAGTCAATCGCGTGCTGATCCTGCAAACGGCGCAGACCGGCAAAGCGGCGAGCAAGGAGCAGTTTTACGTCTCCGCCTCACGCGGGAAGTTTGCGATTTCGGTTTTTACGGACAATAAGGAACATCTCCTGGAATCTGTGCAGCGAAGCTCTGCGCGGATGGCCGCTATAGAACTGGCGCCCTTCTATGCCACCCACCGGATAACTGCCCTGAAGGAAAAAATAAAGAACATGAGCGAAGCGGCAAGAACGCATATAACGGACGCAAAGGAGGCCCTGAAAAGCAGGATACACTCAGACACCCGTACACAGGAGATAAAAAAAGATGCGCCTGGGCGCTCACGATAAAATTTGCAATCTATGGCAAAACTTTCAGAAGAACGGGTCTTGCCGCCCTTCAGGCGGGCCGTTCAGGAGGAATTAAAGCAGGAACACTCTTCGCCGGACGCACCTAAAAACGAATACCAGTTTTTTGAGCTGGCACGCAACCAGGTTGCGCCAGTAGGGTTTAAAATCCTGTTCGGGGATGGCCGGGTGGCGGGCATCCAATACCATGATATAGTTTCACCACTGGAATATGACGGGGCCGGTCTTATTACCCTTAAAACCCCTGCCCTCCAGATAAAAATCACAGGCAAAAATCTCCGGCCGTTATTCGATATGATTTTTGAAAACAGGGTTTCCCTGCTCCGGGAGCCGGATACTTCGTTTGTCGAGGTGGAAGAAAATCAGCCGCAAATAGAAACCATCAATCTGCAAAGCAAAGAATAACGGTATTACCGCATCCGGTCTTTGTCGTTGAAGTGCTCTGTATATTTTCCTTTCAGGGTTTCAAGTTTGTGCTCGTCTTCCAACAATACACGGGAATTTTCTCTTTGGGGGTTTTGCTGCCTGTCATATTCCAGCTTTTGCTTCCTTAAATCTTTAACTAACGGATCCTCTGCTCCATACGCCAATTCCCTTGCTTCCAACCTGCCCCACTTCTTGCCAAAAATTATAATTTCTATCTTGTCCACCGCCTCTTTGATAAGCCGTTCTCTCTTGCTTTGCATCAAGCGCTCGCGGCCTTGGCGTTGAACCTCCAAAGCTCTTTCAGAATTGGCTTTATCTTTAGCCGAAGTATCTCGTGTCCGCTCGGAGAGTTTGTAATTTTCACGTGCCTGCGCTTCAATCTGGCGTATTTTTGCATCGTTCTTTTTTCCCTCTTCGAGAAGTTGCGTATCTATCTCTATTGTTTTTTGTGCAAGTGTTTCCTGATATGCCTCTTCGTTAAGATCATATTGCTCCCTTGGCATAAATTGAATTTTTGAGCGGAAGCTGATATGCTTCCAGTATAAAGATACAAAAAATCGTCAGGAGCTTTTGTGCGTGAGGGTAAAGAGGAATATTTAGAAAACAAAAAAGCAGTCGCTGAAATAATCGCCTACTACGACCGTGAGGCGCACAAGATTATCCATAGAGTTCTTGACGTTTACAGGCCGGGAGAAGACTACCAGGTCGAGCCTTTTGCCGTTATGTCCATTTCCAGCTTTCTTCACGAATGGCATCACTTTAAATGCAATTTGCCTCCGGACATGTGGATTAAAACGATAAAAATGTACCTTGAACTTATCGAGATTGACTGGAATTTTCTTGATAGTGTTTATGCCTATATGCAGTACCACAGGCAAAACTAATTTAAATAATTACCTAGAAGGCCAACTCCCAACATTTACTCAATGCTTGAAAACAAACTATAAGATCAGTTTCAAATTGAGCCTGAGTGATATTTGCACCCACATGCTTCGCAAGTTGTTTCTTTTTATGAGAAGTGAATGTTTTTTTACCATCTTGATCAACTGCATCTAATTCTGCCTGAGTCTTTTTCCAATTGGTATAAGTTGGGTCGGGATTATTAGGGTAACACTGCTCTATATCCCTCTCCGGCAACCGGAAAAACTGGTTATTAGTCCTTAGGTGTCTATTATTGTCTAAGAATTGGGTAACACCTCCTTCTCTGTCCGCATGCGGTCTGTCAATTAGGATTACACATTTGTTTTTATAAATGCTTGTGCTTAAAGGAATAAATAGTTTTTCGATTGCATTAATCGTCCTTTCTGCTTGGTCGATGTCTCCGTTAGCTTTAACAATTTGAATGGGGGGCTTATCTGTATAGAAGCGACTAATAACTCTAGTGAATAATTCAAATTCGCTTTGCCCCTCGACCAGAAGGAAATTTCGAGGCAGCAAAAGATCAGAAGGGCTGCCGCCTAGTAATTCAAATACTACGTAAGGCTTTTCCCGATCAGTGACCAATTCGATCAAGGTCCTCTTCTCCACTTTTTCGACCTTAAAAATAGATTGCCCCGTTTCATTATCCGCAACAAAGACAGAGGAATGTGTATTAATAAATACTTGATCGTCTCCCTGAGAGAGCGTCAGAAGCACAGATTTCAGATTTCTTTGCGCCGTTGGATGAAGATGCAGCTCGGCTTCATCAATGAAGAATAAAAATGATTTCCCAATATCATCGCGTTCCCTTCTGAACTCTGCGTAGGATTGGATGATAGCCAACATAAGAGCCCGTTGCATACCATCTCCTTTTTCTTCCGCAAAAGTCTCAACTCCATCGTCGATTGTCGTATCAAAATTTTTTAAAAGGTCTTCAAATACAGGAAGAGAAACTTCAAATTTAACTTTGGTACAATCGGGAAATTGCTTTTGTAGGTGCGTTTTAACACTCGTCCCTACAGCCACGAATTGCGCCTTAATGGGAGAGCCATCATCATTAAAAAGCTCCAAAAAAGTATTTTGAAACTCTTGATACTGTGTATTTCCTTCAAGAATTGCAGTCAAGACTCCAGAGAGCATTATTCCAATGGGAGTAGTTTTGCCATACTTGGCCACGCTCTCGTAATATTGCTTTGTGGTAATGTATTCAAATTTAGGCAAGAAGTCATTTAGTGCGGCATCAAATCCAGTTGTTTGACGTACCTCTTGTCCATTTACGGACATTTTTCTTTTTTTGGAATCGGCACTACTGCGAAGAAAAGTTACAGTATCACTTCCATTTAAAGCCTGCTCTATTTTAGTCTTGTTGGCTGCATGCTGCATTTGCTCGGCACCCCTCAGAGCACCTGAAAACTGTATTTCGACTGTTATTACCCTATTGGCTTCCCTTAAGTACTTTAGGTCTTCGATATTAATCTTGCTGCTTATCCCGTTAAAAAAAAACTCTACGGCCTCAAACAAATTAGTTTTGCCGCAGTTATTCTGACCGACAAAAATGTTAAAGTTGGAACTGTTAAATTCCGCAGCCTCGATCGACCGGAAATTATCAATTTTAATTCGTTCAATTTTCATGGCTTTCTCGTTTAGTTAATAGAAAGGGGATATTATTCGTCGATGTCATCAAATATGCTTCGCTCAGAATTGAATTCGGGTTCAGCCTTCGCTTTACTCAGCTCTCGTTTGGGTTTCTCAGGCTTGGAATCGGAAGTGTTTTCATTTATCCAATCTTCGGTTTCATTTATCTGTTTCTGTACGACGGCTTCGACATCTTCTGTTGGGTATACATTTTTTAACGTTTTTAACGTGTCAATAAATCGCTCCATATGATCGTCCGGGTCTTTGTCTTCGTCAAAATTGCCTTCGTATTCGTTTCGGACATTAGCCAAGTTAGGAATCAGCTCTGCATAAACACGTTCTTTTAATACTTTAAGTTCTTCCTCTTTAAAAGCCTCCTGAACTTCAGCATTCTCAAGTGCATAGATATCATCACCGTTAACTGCATACTCGGTTAAGGATGTAATGAATTTTTTGCGCTTATCTTCCGGCAGGAGTTTATATTCGTATAGGCGAAGAACAAGATCCACCTCAGAGGAATATGATAGGTACAATTGCGGCGATGTAATGTCATCTAATATTTCCGGATGCTCTACCAGGTACATGCTAAGAAACTCCTTCGAACACCGTCTTGAAAGAAATGAATGTAGTTGTCTATTAGCCCCCCATGTCGACCAAAATACAGTTTTATAGTGAGGGCTTGCCGTAAACTCGCGCAATCGCGCCAATATAACCGGATAATATCTTTTTGGAATGATAACGGCTTTCTGCACACCGACGTCTCCGCACGTAATTTGCTCCATCATTTTGTCTGTTGCCGTACCTGCAATATAAATTTCCAACCACTCGGGATTCTTTAATAAGATTGCAGCATAAGAATCGCTAATTGTCGGGTGCTTGAATCTCCATCTCGGGTTGTCTTCCAAAAAAACAAACTGGACGATACTACCATTTAAAGCATGCAACGCTTGAGTAATTCCCGACAATGAACTTCCAAGACGTAAAAGAGCCATCTCTTCCGTAGATGTTAATTCGACAGGGCTACTAAGATGGTCATTTCTCATATAGACAATAGCCAATGCCGCTTTGCTATCCGCGTCTAATCCCTGGATGACCTCTTGAAGAAGGCTTTCTTGTTTTTCTACATACACTCCCAAATGATACTCAGAAATATATAGCCCTTCCGTAAAAATCGGGTCTGCCAATCTCCTTGCTGTTTCAGGAATAAAACGGGAATGTGCAGCGACAAATGGTAAAAACGGCTTAATCTTGGAACGGAACGAACTTGGCTGTTTTCCTAATTTCAGATGGTTATAGAGTATCTGTTTCTTCTCGTCTGATGTAAGATCGTGTACATCAATGACAACTTGGCTTTCCTGCAACAAAGGAAAAGCTCCTTGCTTTAGATCATCTCTTGCGCGGTTATATATATAATCACGCGAAGTCATGACAATTTTCACACCCTGATTCAGCATTGCCCGAATTTGAGGCAAAATATGATTCCATGAATGGACAAGAGTTGACTCATATTGGGTAACACCGAAAGCATCATCAATCCAAAAGAACTGGGCTGGGTCTTTGGAGTTCCAATGTTTGATTATTTGATTTGGAGTATCGACTTTTATAGTGAGAGCTCCCCACTGGTCTAGAGCTGACATAGCTAACATTGACGCTATTGTTGTTTTTCCGGCAGCAGGCTCTCCGATCAGCAACACAAACCCATGTTTATTTAGTGCTTCAGATGCTTTCCTATAGGAATCGGTTATGACGATCTTTGATAAATCATCTCGAAGAGAGGCTAACAGCGTTTTGCTTGACCATAGGCACGGTTATCTAATATTTGGCTTAAATCTCCTAATCCATACAAACGTGGTATAGATGTTCTTAGATTACGATTTTCGTGAATTTGCTGGCAAATCCAAGAATAACCAAAGATATATGTGTGGTTAACACCTAAAGACTCCAGCTTATTTTTTATTTTATCTACTTGCTGACCTGAAATCCCTGAGTTTGTTAGAATTACATAGCAATCACAGCGACCAGCTTTAACCAATTTCGCAATTTTTGGAAATTCTTCTTTCAGGTCCGAAACGGTAAGTCTGGAATTTATTTTTCCGCTGAATTTACATTGAATAATAAAACTCCCAGTAATGAGCTCTTGTCCTATCGGGTTCCATTTTCCCGCAAATGCCCCGTCCTTTCCGCCGTCATTTGAATCAAGATATGATTCAACAGTCTGGCCCAAAATTTCTCTTGTAATGCTTAAACATAGTTGTTGGAAACTGTGCCATCCTAGCGAGTAGAGGTTATAGGTAATTACAGAAGCCATATTTTTTATCTGAATTCGCAATCTGGACGCGAAATTTAAGATGTTTTTACGTCAGTTCTTACCGTGTAAACACGGTATTTGTTTTGGCGGTTGGCCGATAACCTGAAAATCCCCATTTTAAGCCTGTAACGGGTTGATTTTCTCCCATAATGTAGCACAACAATCAAAAATGTAGATTATAAAGGTTCCTGACTAATTTAAAAGCGCATTTACGAAGCTGACTCACGCCTTTTTAAGCTCGAATGACTTCAAGAATTTTCCAACTCAGGCCTCGCAATATTCACCTTGCCAATAACCGCATCCAGGGCATCGTCGGCGGGTTTGTTGATGAAGTTGGCCTGATAGCCGATGGTGGTCTTGATATCTGAGTGGCGGTACAACTTCTGTAACATTTGCACAGGTATGGCATCTCCAGCCAGGTTGGCGAAGGTGTGCCGGGAAATATGCATAGTCAGTTTCTTGGCGATCCCAGCGGCGGGCGCTACATGCAGGCGCAGGATTTTATCGATGGCGCTGGTCCTGAAAGCAATTGCCCTCTTTGTATTGAACTCATCGTCGAGATCGACGCCTTTCAAGTCCGGGAAGATCAGGTCGTCAGGTCTTTCCTTAAATTGCTCATAGTGTTTCAGGATAGCCACCGCCTTGTCCGGTATCTTCAATGAATCCGCCTTGTCATTCTTTCCCATCGCATAGTGCAGGCGGTAATTTGTGAAATCAGGCCAGCAGAGAAGGAGTGCATCGGAGATACGCATGCCCGCAAAATAAAAAGAGAACAACCATAATTTACGTGCATGGTCATGGGTCGGGTCTAACAGCTCCACCTTTTCCAGGTTGGCGACATCTTCGGCATCGAGGGGTATCTTATTGGTTTCCGGGAAGTCGATTTTTATGCCGCCCTCGCCGAAGGGGGAGTACTCTTTCTTCACGACCTGGTTATTACGGGCATGGGCGAACACGGAACGCAGGACGGCCAGGTGGTTCATGACCGTGCGCTCACTCATCGGCTTCTTGGGTTTGGCGATGGATTTTCTGACGCGCTTTTTAGGTTGGTCAGGATCGGGGGCCGATTTCTTCTTTGGCGGGCGTTTGTGGTAGGACTTCAGGAATGCCACGAATTTGACCAGCAGGCCGGGGGAGAGGTCGGAAAAGGCAATATCTTCCTCATTCAGGAACTCCCTGAAATGCCCGATACGCGGCTTGTCGGATGTGTACTGATTGTATTTCCCGGTCTTTTTAAGCATTTCCAGGTAGTCGTTGGCCTGGAGGAAAAAGGTCGAGCCGGATTTGGGCTTTATCTTCTTGATGACGGCTTTGGAGGAAAATGTCTTTTTCTCGCCCTCTAGCTCCAGTGCTCCATCCGTAGCATCAGCTAGTTTTTTGCGAAGGAAGTTATTCAGGCGCACGCTGTTGGGGTGAGAGGTCTTGACCCGCTGCGCCTTCTTGTCCCAATCCTCGGGTTTAATGGAGTAGTCGAGATGGGTGGTAGAGGCTTTGCCGTTCTTCCAGACCTGCAGGATCAGCGGCCTAGTGCCGTCGGCATTCTTCCTTTTACGCAGTACAATTTTAATCCCCATAAACGAAAAACCTGTCTTTGAAGCTACGGATTTTGGTCGAGTATTGGTCGAGTTTTTATCGGTTTTTTGAAAAGCAGTTCGAAATTGTGAATTTATAAAAGCCTATTAATCAGTGAGAATAGATATGAATGGAGCTGAAAAAGACTGATGAAATAAGGACTGAAAATCCTTGTGTCGGCGGTTCGATCCCGCCCCACACCACAGCTTTAAGGTCCCAGAAATGGGGCCTTTTTTATTGGTAACCCCCGGCCGGAAATCCGGTTAGATCGAATTTGTTTCTCCAGAGTTTAAATTCCACATTTTCAGTACAACGCATTGACTGGCCGATCGCATCGTTATCGAATCCTTCGAATTTAGATACCCGTTCGAGGACTTCATCAAATCCTCTGGCGCCGTGTGGGATTATGCATGATTGTCCGTGGCCAGCCAAGACCAGCCAGATATCTGGAAGCCAAGGGCCCTGATCGGTATTTGAAAGCCTGATAGCCTGAATTTTGTCCCATTCGATTTCCGAATTCTTGGCTTTCGGATGCGTCACCTTGACCGATAATTCCGTAATGCTAATCTTGAAATCATCTTCGGGTTGATGACGTTTCTTCTTTTTAAAAATGTCCCAAATTTTCATGTAGATGTATCAAACCGTTCGTTCATTCCATCTTCTTTTTACCGGTAATAATGTCTTTGGCGTCTTTCCAGCTATACGTGTGATCTTATTTCTACGTCAGATCGGAACGGACGGCGACTGATCTAACTGGATCTTTTCACTGGCAGTTTTTGCGGGTACAGCTTTGCGATCGTATGCAAAACGATTTTTCAATGCGATGAATCTCGCTTCAAAGTAATGGTAACTTAAATACGCGACGAGGTATGCGCTAACAATGCTGACGACTAACCGGGGGAGTAGAGACAAATCAGGTAAAAGAGCGGCGATCAGTATAAAACACAACGGGTGGTATACATACAGACCATAACTTATCTTCCCTGTAAAAGAAAAGAAACGCTTTGACAAGACACGGTTTATGCTATTGCTTTGTTTCGAAGCAATGATAAAACCAACCACACAGAAATAGCAGATTCCCAGAAGGTTGAATTTTATAGCCTGAATGGCTGGAATGGCCTTGCCGGTTACTTTTAACCAAACAATTATGGTAGGTACAAGCGTGATCACCAATACGTATAGAAACTTTCGGGAAGCATTTTTCAGTTTTCCTTCGGATTCCCACACAGCCAGCAAGCCACCGACGACGATCTCATCCAGGCGGGTGAACGTGAAATAAAATACTTCGTGCCCCCCCAGCAGCAGCAACACCCTGCACCCGAGAGCAAGCACGAGAAGCGATGCTATGGCCCATTTGATCCCTTTGTTGCTTAAAAAAAAGACGAGACATGGCCAAAGCAGATAAAAATGTTCTTCCACAGCCAATGACCAGTACCAAGCGGGGCCATTCGATGGCCAGTTGAATGTCATGGCGAAGTTTTGGAGATACACCCAGTCATAAACCTGCTTTCCGAAGGAGACAATCTGCGTATTGAGTAAGAATGGTGCGACGAAATAAAAAATTAGCAGGAAAAGATAATATAGGGGGAAAATCCGTAAAGCCCGCCGGGCATAAAAGTCTTTGAAATAAGACGGCGATGTTTTTGTGACCAGCAAAATGCGGGTTATCAAAAATCCGGACAGTACAAAAAAGAGCGAAACACCTGTTTGCCCGAAAACTGAATATTTTGTCACCATTTGCAACCACCGGCTTTCGGCGTGAATAGGGCTGAAAAAGTGATAGAACATGACCATTAAAGCCGCTATTGCCCGGACTCCATCCAACTGCTTATAATATCCTAGTTTCATATTTGATGTGGTGAACGCAATATTAAGAAAAAACCACCCTTGTCCGTTACATAACGCCAAGTAGTGTAAGATTCTTGTCTTTGCAGCACTTTCCGGGTGCATTCCGCTCGCGGAAACGGAAGATTACGATTATCGCTCAAGGACAACTTTCATTGTGTCTCTGTTCACCGGCCCGGAGGTATGCCCATGGATGATTTTCCACGCCCCATTTTTCCTGACGGCCACCCAGGTCATCCGGTTCATTTTATTCAAATAGGGAGCCACGGTGTTTGGAGATCCGCCAAAATCAGCCTTTGCTTGAATCCGTATTTTATTTCCTAATTTGCTTTGGTTTGGCACGACCAACCGTCTACTGATACCGAATGATTAAAACGCTCGTGGAAATAGCCTTTACCATTGTCGCGCTTCTTGCTTTTGCACTTTGGGGCCTTTTCTCCATATATGTCGTTTTCTTAATTTTAGCTGGATGGGGAGGAATATCCAAACAGGACCTACATCTGTACATGTATACTTCCATCGCCGCGCTGCCAATTTATTGCACCTGGCTTGCGTTTAGATTGACAAGGAAAAAATCTTAACGCGGCTTGCCTTCGCATTGTTTAAATAAGGACAGGACGTTATAAATGGGGTTCTAAGACATTTCGGCGTTATCGCGGCAACGGATAAAGACGAATTTGATACGTTGGGATTTAGACGGCATCGAAATACTGCAGACTGGGTGGAATAAGCATTACCTGTATTCGGAAAAAAATCCGGGAATTCGGAAAAAGCAAAATATGCTTTTGGTATAGTTACGGCTTTATAACATATTGAATACCCGACAACTGGAAGTGTGGCTCTAGCTAATTTGCAAGAAAAACGCTCGATTCGGAAATATTACACCCTGTTTGAGACCCAGTTCTGACTGACCTCTGTCAGCTTATAGCTCCTTCCCCTGGTGCTGCCGAAGGCTTCGACCCATCCCTTTGTAATCAGCAAATCAATATCATTCCGGATCGTTCTGGCGGAAGAAGATAATTCAGTAGCCACCTGTTCTACATCCAATGACTCATGCAGGATCAATTGCTGCAATATTGCCACGATCCGCTCAGCTCGTTTTTCATTCAGGTTGAACTCCCGCGTGACGTCTTTATTCAGGTTAAAGCGCCGTAGTGTCACGGCAAAGAATCCGGAAAATTCGAAAGTTGGTTCTAAAAGTCCGGCCTCCTTCATGCCTTCCCGCATGCGCTGGATACCGGTACCCGCCTTTTCGATATAGTTACATCTATGCAATAAAGCAGCAACCAACGAATTCCTGGTTACACTGTATTTCCCAAAGGTTTCCGGTGTCAAGCCCTTCGGCAACCCTCCTGGATTCGATATTTCAATTCGGTTATCGAAGATATCTACCTGAACACCGGCCCCCTTCTCAAAATAGTCGCGATGTGCTACTGCGTTAACAATGGCTTCTCTCAGAACAAATTTCGGTATTTCCAGATTCTCCCTCCGGCGCGTTTCCTTAATTTCGTAGGCTAAATTTATATGCCTCTCGATAAAAAGAATTGTTTCGTCGATATTTCGAAGAAGATCGAAGTTAAAGGACTTTCGATCCAGAATGTGAACTTTTGTATTCCCTTTATACAACAGACAGGTCACAATGCTATGTGGCAGAATCTTAGCGGGGTTCTTTGCAAAGAGAAGCAAACCCGCATTATTCAGTGCAAGCCCTGATCCATTCTTTTCGAGCACCCCGAGGTTAATTAATAACTCCTCCTTACCTATAATCCCTGAGATACGCGCTAATCGAAGATACCTGCTGACCGCCGATTCATCCAGGACGGCAGGAAAGGTAACAGCCGGCGTAATTAACTCCTCAAATCGAACCTTTCCTTCGGTTTTCACGAATTCAATGATCTCTTGTGTCGAAAGTTTGGCGCAAGCGGCACCGCTCCGAATGTAAAAGCCACTTGTGCAACGATACGGCTTATTTGTTCCTTCCGGAACATGGATTATAAGAACATTGGTAAGCGCTTCCAGCTCAACATTAACCGGCGGGTCACAGTCCCGGGCAATCGATTGCACTCGGCCTTTCAATTCATTAGTAATGGAAACGCCGGGTACCGTACCATCGTCGTCGATGCCGACAAGAATCTGACCTCCCGAAGAATTGGCAAAGGCTACGACTTCTCTGCTGATATCCGAGTTCACGCTTCTTTTAAATTCAATCTGATAGGTCTCGCCAGTCCGAATAATCGCCTTTAGAGCCTGCACAGGTATATCCGATGTTTGCATTTTCCTTTTTTTGGATTCTACCATTGTCGCTAGATAATCACGTTCCGCCTGAACGACCCATGCTCATGATGGTGCACGTATCCCAATTGGTTTGTAAGCATCGTCGTCCGCCCGATCCTAAACTCAGGTGTATTGACATGATGATGGCCGTAGATCCAGTAGTCGGGGCCGGAATCGTCGATGAGATCGAACAGTTCTACGGCAAAGGCCTCCGTTAATGGGCTGTTTTTATACATGGCGGGGTAATTCATCAAAGTCGGAACATGATGGGTAACCACAACGCTCGGGGCTTGCCTTGCCTGCAGAAGAGCATCCGTTAAAAAAGCCAAGCTCTCTGTGTGCAGCGTGGTAAATTTTCTGGCAGTTAATTTTTCTCCATCATATTCGATGGTCGAAAAATCGGAGATGCTCCTTTGAATATCCCACTCTAAAGGCGGGCTGATCCGGCACCAGAGCGTGGAGAAAATAAATTTGGTACCCTCGAGATCTACCGCCTGATTATTGACTAAATGGACATTGGGACGAATGTTCTCCCACAGGGGAGCCGGCTTATCACTAATATCCGATCCATAATGCTCATGGTTACCGGGAACCCAAAAGGTCGCAGAATAATGATCACTCACAAAGTCGAAGAACTCATGAGCCTTCTTCAACTCGTAAAAACTAACAATGTCTCCCGCTAATAAAAGAATATCTCCTAGGGGATTAAGTGGATTCCTTTTCAGAAATCTCCGATTCTCCGGGAACTCGAGATGGAGATCAGAACAATATTGTATTTTCATTACAAAGGATTTGAGAAACTAATTTTCCCTATCCTCTGAATTTAAAATTACTATTTTCCAATTGAAACAATTTACATTTTTTGCACCGCCAGCTCGGCGAGGAGAGCTTCGCGATCGGGCCGGATATTGATATTGGAATATGTCGCATAACGATTGACGATTTGAGCCGGGTCGAGGACCAGCGACCATTCGCCGGCCCGGTACTGAATGTCCTCGAAAGCCCCTTGCCGCCCGAGAGCTGCGCCTCACGCCTGACTGTCGGGCCAAACGGAAGATTACGATTATCGCTCAAGGATAACCTTCATCGTGTCTCTGTTCACCGGCCCGGAGGTATGCCCATGGATGATTTTCCACGCCCCATTTTTCCTGATGGCCACCCAGGTCATCCGGTTCATCAGGGCTCTAAGCCTTTCCCCCGTTTCCGATATTCCTGTGTATTTTACCGTGGCACAGGCATATCCCATATCGCCGGTCTCTTTGGTTTGGATATCGCGGAATTCGACAACGCAATTTTCCTTCCCCAGCCATTCAAACCAGCCCTCGGCCATCTGGCGCCAGGCGGGGAGTCCCTCATATGTCCATTGCCATAGATCGAAAACATGCACGTTATCATCAAAAATAGAGGTAAATAGCGACGCATCCTTTTTAGAAACAGCGTCTTTGTAGATATCAAACAAAGATCCAAGCTCCATGATAGTTTTCCGTTTACGCTAAAGGTAATTGCATTTCACGTGAATTTTATCCAATTTTAAGCCATTTGAAGACAGCCGCGCTGCTCCTGCTTTGCCTGATGATTGCGCGAATGCCAAGTGCTTAGTTTAATCAAGTAGCGAGTCGCCACCGCGCTATATAAAGGCAGGTCGTCATATTCCGCGTCACACGGCCTTGAAACTCCTCACGGGCGATCCGGCCCAGCCCGGCGAGGACCGCTTCGCGATCCGGCCGGACATTGATATTGGAATACGTCGCATAAAGATTGACGGTTTGTTCAGGGTCGAGGATCAGCGACCATTCGCTGGCCCGGTACTCGATGTCCTCGAAAGCCCCGGTCCGCCCGAGCGCTGCGAGTCGCGCCTCTTTGTCCAGCGCAAACGGGAGATTACGATTATCGCTCGAAGGACCCATCGGACCAGCCAGCAGCAATTTGGTTGCCTCGTGAAAAGGATCGGGCCGACCCGCATCACCGAATACATTCCAGACCATCGCCCACCATCCGCCGGGCCGAAGGAGGGCGGCGACTTTCATCAGCGCCGCATTTTCGTCCAGCCAATGAAAAGCCGTAGCACTGAATCCAAGATCAAAAGCAGCTGAGGCCAGCACAGCCTCCTCGAAAGTAGACCGGATCACGGTCAACGCCTCATTCCGTATCGTATTACAGAGAAAATCTGCCAGCCGGTCATCCGGCTCGATAGCCATCAGTGGGTTGGCGCCAAGTTCAACCAATCGGCGGGTGCCGATACCCGTTCCCGCACCGATCTCGAATGTCGCCGTATTTGGCCGCAGACCACACCGTTCACAAAGTACCTCGTAGACCCAATCCGGATAAGCCGGTCTTGCAGCATGATAACCCGCGGGATCGAGGCCAAAAGCTTCCCGGCCGAATGTCTTGTCGATAAAAGAGTCGCTCATTGTTTCGTGTTTTTGCCGTATGCCAAAGCCACTGACGGTCTTATCCTGACGCTATCATCATGCGACCGGAGTTTCCTTCGGATAAAAATATAAGCCAATAAATTGCCCTTCGGCGTCAAAATATCGGTAAGCAATTAAAATGGTGGATGAAAACCATATATGCGGCAATAGCCCTTACGCCCGTGAGTGCAGGGAAATAAGAAGCATTCTTCGCCGTTGCCATTTGAGATCGAGCCGTTTTGACACGAATCTAAGAAAATTCATTATCTTCACTTTGCTTTCCGGAAGCGTTATGTCAACTGTACGCCGCCGCCTGCCGGCACAACCTCATCTCGATGTTCCCGAAGAAGAGGCACGCGAATTGCTCCAGCAGTGCCAATCAAAATCTTCTGACGCCCTTGATCGCGTAAGACGCCGTCATCCCAAATTTCAGAGCGCCGATAACGAGGCCATAGCGACACGCCTCAAGCTGAGCGATGCCCAACTGGTGGTAGCGCGGGAATACAATTTCTCCTCCTGGACACAACTCGAGCAGCGTATTGCCGGCAACGCCGCGGCAGAACTGATCCAAAAGGCTATTCGCGCGGGTGATGCCGCTGAAGTCACCCGGCTGCTGACAGCGAATCCCGGCCTTTTGGATATTCCCGTGGTGAGTGGTAACTGGGGTCCGCCGATGAGCCATGCCGCCAACCTCGGTTTGCTCGACGTCGTCAAAGCGATCGCGGCCCTCGGCGCCAAAGATTTTCAACATGCCTTCGACCGCGCCTTGCTGCAGGGAAAGATCGAAACGGCGAAATGGCTCCATGAGCATGGCGCCAGGTTAACGCCCGGGATCATCATGGGCTCCTGCGAAACGCTGAACAGCCGCGGCTTCACGTTCCTGGATGATGCCGGCGCGCCGTTGACGGATGAGAACGGCGACAGGCTGGCTCCGCTCGCGCTGACGCTTGAAACATACAGTCGTAATCCCGACGGAAAACACGAGATCCTGCGGCGATTCAGGATTCGCGGCTACGACATGCCTGACACCCCGGTCATGGCTTTTCACTTCGGTGATCTGGACCGGCTCAAAAAACATTTACAACAAGACCCACAGCTTCTACAGCGGCAATTCGCTCACGCCGAAATCTATCCGCCCGAATTGGGTTGTGGAACCGAGCCGTGGTCGGGTATGTGCGGGACACCTATCGATGGAACGACCTTGCTCCACCTCTCGATCGATTTTGACGAGCGGGAAATCTTCGACTGGCTGCTGGAGCAGGGTGCCGACGCAAATGCGGCAGCTTTGATCGATGAGGATGGTTTCGGCGGTCACACGCCGCTATTCAATGCCGTCGTCAGCTGCGCCTATTCCAACGGAAGACAACGGGATGGCTATATGGCGCGCCGGTTGTTAGATCATGGAGCCGATGTCCACGCTCACGCAAACCTGAGAAAGTATCTGGACTGGGTGGAAACGCCGGGATGGCACATTGCAAGAAATGTAACGCCGCTGGAATGGGCGATAGGCATTCCGGAACATAGCTGGGTGAGCAAGGAGGTGATGAGGATCATCGAGCGATCAAACGGGCCGGCCGAAGAATAGCACATAGCCGTCCGCATCGGCAATCTCGAATCCGCGCAGACCGTCGCCATCGTCCAGCAGCGGCTGGTGGAAGTCGATACCACGGGAACGATATTCCCGGAACAATGCGTCGGGGTCTGAAGCAGAAATATAGGCGTCCCAACGGGCCCATCTGTGACGGCTGGAATTGGGAACGGGTTTTATGTCAGGAGCGATCGCCTTCAGCATGATGCTGACCTGATCGCGGCCGACCATGGCCCAGAAGGGGTCGTCATCGGGACCGGTATACTGCGTCACGAAGCCGAGCTTCTCTGTGTAAAAGGCCGCCGAGGCTTTCAGATCGGCGACGATAAAGAACGGTGCGACAAAAGTTAGATTTGCCATGATCACTGTTTTGCGGGGGATTACATAAAGATAAGATAAGTGCTATTCTTTACTGCGCGCATTTTAGCACCGGGGAGTGAGAAATTCTCCTTTACCTTTCTGTCAACTCATCAACGATTAAACCTTGCATATGACACGAGGCAAAGCCGACTGCATGATTCCTTTGAACAAAATTAACCTCATCATGAAAAAAGCAAATCTCCTGCTGCCATGCGCAGCTATCTTCTTGTTTTCTGCTTGTTCCAAAATGAACACCACGGCCGATACGCGGCCCGGCACGACAAGCGACGCCCTCAATCCCAACGCGATTACCGGATCGGCGGTGGCGCTGGTAATCCCCAGCAATCCCAATAACAAGATCGCCTACTATGCTTTCGATGCAACACCTACCGGCAACCCGGTGGTGAACCTGCCGCTGACGAATTTTGCCAATTCCGCCAACGAGGTGGTATTGTTCGAAGGCACGGCCTGGGAGATGGCCGACTCGACACACTACGGCAGCAGCAGCAGCTATATCCTTACCGTCAACCCACACTATCATTCCTACGCTTCCATTATTGCCGATGTACGCACCCTGCAAGCCCGCGGCGTTAAAGTCCTGATGAACGTCGACGATGCCACCTCTTGGAATACCACCACCCCCTTCACGACATGGAATGGCACCGGTCTTACCTATACGCAATTTGCTGCCTTCGTAAAAGCCTGTATCATCGACTCGCTGCATTTTGACGGCATCGCCCTCGATGTCGAGCATCTTGGCAGCACACCCGCCAACACCAATTATACCAATCTTATCAAGGCCTTTGGCTCCTATTTTGGACCCAAGTCGACCAACAGCACGACCACCATCTATACCGCGGCCATCTATGACGGTGCGCAGGCCGGATATGCTATCGGTCAGAGCACCAGCGTCGCTCAATACTTAAATTTTGTCGAGGACATGGGTTATTGGGAGAACAATACCACCCGCTTTAACCGCTGGGCCGGCACTATCGGCGATGGCAAGACCATGGTCGGCGTCTCCAAACAATACAATAGCCTGAGCAATGCCGAGACCGCCGCTGCCTGGGAGCCTTCGGGCGGCACCAAAGCCGGGATCATGGTCTTTGCGGGGAATGTGGATTCGTCTTATACCAATTCGATCTTCCGGAAGGTAAAATAACGCTGCCGAAGGGGCGGGCAGGCTCATTTATGTAATTCCGCGGGAAGCCGCATCATAGGACAAATCATTCTTCATATGAAATTTGTCCTTTTTTTATTGACCGGCATGAGCATTTGCGCGCATGTGTATGCCCAACGCAACGATCCGGTCGACGAAGCCCTAAAGATCATGGTAGGACAAGATGACTACCTGGTTACCTATCAAAACCAAACGGTAGTCTATCGCAGCATGCCCTCACTGGACAGCTGTATAAAAGCAATCGTCCCTGGCCTGGGTCATCAAACGCTGGACATCGTAAGCTCGAGTGAAATAGACACGGCCCGGGTCAATGCCGTTCAAAGGCTTTTGGCGCCGTATCATTGTCCCATCCGTACCACCTGCTACCTGATCCATCCGGACACCACGTCACCGGCGCACGGGCCATCCCGCAGGAAGCTTAACTGATGACAGTAGGAGACCGCAGTATCGCGGTCTTTTTTTAGCTTTGTATCCATGAGCCTACGAATACTTCTCGCGCCCATGCTGGTCATAGCGGGCATTGCCCTTTCCACCAGCCGCGCCACGGCCCAAAAGCTCTATGTCCCGAATTTCGATACCACCTGGGTAAAAGATCAGGAGCCATTCCGCATCGCGGGCAACCTGTATTATGTAGGCTCGTATGAGCTATGCAGCTATCTGATCGCCACGCCCAAAGGGCATATCCTCATCAACACGGGCATCCCGGGTTCGGACTCGATGATCCGGCGACATGTGGAAGCGCTCGGTTTTAAGTTTACCGACATCCGCATCTTGCTGACTAACCAGGCCCACTACGATCATGTTGGCGCCATGGCGGCGATCAAAAAAGCCACACATGCCCGGCTGATGATCGAAGAAAAAGATATCCCTGTGATGACCGATGGAGGCAGTTCGGACTTCGACCTGGGCGGGCACGGGCCCATGTTCCAGCCGGTGAAGGTGGACCGCGCCTTGCACGACCGGGATATCGTGAAACTGGGCGGCATGGAGCTTCTGGTGTTGCACCATCCCGGACATACTAAAGGGGCGTGCAGCTATCTTTTTACCGTAAAAGATTCGGCGCGTTCCTACCGGGTGCTGATCGCCAATATTCCTTCCATCATCAGTGAAACGAAATTTCCCAGCATGCCCGCCTATCCCGAAGTAGGAAAGGACTATGGCTATACGCTAGACACGATGCCAAAAATACAATTCGATCTCTGGCTCGCCGCTCATGGCCAGCAGTTCGATCTGCAGACAAAACACAAGCCGGGCGACAGCTATCATCCGGAGGCGTTTATGGACAGGGCGGAGTATGACGAGTGGATGCGAACGCTAAAAGCGAATTACGACAAAAAAATGGCCGGCCAATGATCACCCACCGGGAAAAAGTCGCCTTAAAACAAAAGCTGAAACAATGGGGTCTCGACCTCATCGGACAGCGGATCGCCACGGCGGGTGATGCCATGACCCAGGCCCAGGAAGCCGCCAACGGCGAAGAGAAGAGCTCGGCGGGCGACAAGTACGAGACCGGCAGGGCCATGGGACATCTGCAAAAGGATATGCATGCCCGTGCCTTAGCCGAATCGGTGAAGGAGCTGGCCTCCCTAAGTGCTATTCCGATCGAACCACTCTGCCAGGAGGGACGGCCCGGGGCCTATCTGCAGGCCGACGGGATCGCCTTTTTTATCAGCGCCGGTTTGGGTAGACAACTCATCGACGGACAGACCGTTGTCTTTCTCTCGCCGCAGGCACCGCTGGCGAGTCAGCTCCTGGGAAAGAAAACGGGTGACCAGGTTCTCTTCAATAAGACGATAGTACGGATACAGACGGTGTTTTGACCTCCGGTGTTTTCAGATAATAACACAGACAAAAGACCAGCAGCGCCTCGCCGAGATCCGGCAGGAGGGGCATGTAAAAGGGAAATCCATTGATCAAACATAGCCCTACAACCAGCAACACAAAGACCGCCGCCGGAAAACGTGGCCGTTGCAGAAAGAGCAGCACCGGAAAGATCCATAAGAGCAGATTGTAGGCGGTCCGGGAAGCAGGCATAATATACTCCGTCACCATATACAGCAGAAATCCGAAAAGCAGGATCGTCGATGCCTCACCAGAAGCCGCCTCGGGCGGCTTTGCCAGCTCCTTTTTGAACGCCAGCACAAGCACTGCCAGCGCCACCAGCAAAACACCAAGATAGAAATAAGGGGTGCTGATGGTAAAGACCCCCCTGAACCACGTACTGAGCGGCTGGATACCGCCGCACACGAAATCCGTTTTATATTTTGTCAGATTGCCTGCCCCTTCTATCACTGCCGGATATACATACCCGGGATGCGCCGCAGCTGGGGTAGCCGGTACCAGATCCGAAAACTCATGGACCACGGCCGACCAGGCTGTCCACAATCCCCGATGCAGCCAGGCATGGATCCCTAACGGGACGGCTGCAACCAACCATCCGGCCAGGACCCGCCACTGACGGACCAAAAGGACAGGCAAGAGTAAAAAGGCAAAATTGGGCCGGCAATAGGCGGCCGCCGCCATCACCACTCCGGCAAGAACATTGGCGGCCGGTTTCGGGCTGCGATACAAGGCGTAGATCAGGGTAAAGAAGAATGCAAAAAGAAAATAGACCTGCCCCCTTTCCGTGTTGAGGAACCAGATAGGTGTACACAGAAAGAAAAGGCCCCCCACAACAACGATCGACCACCGGCGATCCGCCGAATTATCCTTTTGAAAATAGAAATAGCAAAAGATGGAAAAGACCACCAGATATTGGAGCACAGCCCATACTAACCGCAGCAGAGGATAGCGAAGCCCGCTGAAAAGCGATACGATGTAAAGGGTCCCCGGGGCCACCGTCACGGCGTTGGAACGGGTGTCCCGGGGTACATTGGGGTCGAGATATTTTTCCGGCTCGCCGGGAGACCAGCGGTGAAAATAGGCGGTCCCGCCCGTGTCCAACAGTCTCGAAGCAACGGAAATGCTTCTGAGATCTACGCCACCATACGCCCGGACATAGTAACCACCTTTGATCACACTGAGTGCGAGCAAAAATAGAGCGACAACAAGGAGCATTCGTTTTTGGGGAGCGAGTGGCATGACGCACCAATATAACCAAAAAATCGCTAGTTGTAGGCCGCGGTCGTCCACACGATCGAAGCAGATGAGGTCTATACCGTGCAATGGGCGCTTGACACTGCTGCCGTTACTCGATTATTTATTGACTGATGAACAAATTTGAACGACTAAAACAGGACCTGGCATCGGCCGGGACCGGAAAAATGAAAGCCTTTGGAAACTCGATGTTACCCATCCTGAAAAGCGGCAGCACGCTGACCGTCTATGGCAAGGTAGTCCTCGCGGAATACCACCATATCATTTATTTTGCTTTCCGCACATAGACACTACCGTTGAACGTCTTCATCATGATCTCCGGGCCGCCGCTGCCCACGGAGCCATAGACCCAGTCGTCGATAGCGATCTTATACATATGGTTGTCGCCGGTCTTTTCCCCGCTGGCCTGTCCTTTCTCGATCGCGACATCAAAGTCCGTAAAGATATCGCCCTGCTCGGCCTTTAGCTTGAGCCTTGCCTTCAGCGTCGCCGGGAAGGTAACGTCGACTTTCCCGTTGAGTGTCGAAAAGGCCATGGCAGCCTGTGGGTTGACAGTCTTGAAATCCACGATCACGTCGCCATTGACGGTATTGGCCACCACGGAACCCGAGGCTCCCTCGCAATGGATCCAGCCGTTGACGTTGTTGATCTCGATCTGGCCGCTGACGTCTTTTATGGTGATGTTGCCGTCGTTCACCGTGGACGCTTCCAGTTCGTTGGTATTTGCGGGAACTTTTATCGAGATCAGTTTAACATGTGACAGCCCCGCATCGATATTGACGGTATTGTCGTCTTCCTTGGCCGTGACCTCGGCGCCGCCGCCACCGATGCGGCGCATGCCGCCACCGCCTGAGGAGCCCCCATCATCGTCTCTTTTGTCGGACTCTACTTCTACAACAACATCCTTGCCTTCGTAGGTGGTGACCCTGATCGAACCGTTGAGTGCATGGACCTTTACCTTACAACTCTTGCCAGGCGAGCTCAGGGGAACTACCACCTGCTGTTTGTTGTCATTTTGATTTTGTGCCTGTGTCGTGCCGGCGAATGCTAGCGCTAAGATCAAGGCCGGGATAATTTTCGTCTTCATATAGATTGCTTTTTAATATAGATATCTCCATTCATGGTTTCGAATTTGAACACTTTTCCGCCGTTACCGATCTTTATCCGTTTGGCAACATTGAGCTTATACATGACCCCCTTGCCCGTTTGTTGCTCATTTTTGGTGACCTGGGCCGGGAGGATCTCGAAGTCGGGGAAGTCGGTGTAGAACGAACCGTTCATGCTTTTGAACACACAGATTCCCGACATGCTTGCCGGATACGTCACCGTCAGCGTCCCGTTGAGCGTATAATAATCGGAACCCATGGGCGGCATATCGAGATAGTTTACCGTGAGATCGCCGTTGATCGTATGGGCCCTGGTCTCGCCTTTGGCGTTCTTTATCGTGATGGGGCCGTTGACATTGTTGACATCCAACGCGCCGGAGACATCCTGTACGACGACGTCGCCGCGGTTGACGGTAGAGACTTTTACATTCATGGCATAGGGTACGCGTACAGTGAATGACAATTGAAAATCGTATTCGATATTTCTGTCACCATCCCAGCCGACCCATTTGTGCGGCCGGGTATCGAAGGGCTCTGCTATATACACCGTGATGCTGTCGGCATGCTGGTCGAAACCCAGTTTGAACTCGGCCTTTCCCTTGTCGAGGCGATCCGAATCGTCGGCGGTGATCACCTTATCGATGCCGATCTCCACTTTGTCACCGGCATAACCTTCGACCTTTATCGGGCCGTTGAGGTTATAGATGACCAGATGGCCTGTAGCGGCGGCGGTTACCGGAAACTCTTTTTGAAGATGCTCCTTGAACTCCTGCGCCTTGGTGCCGTTAAGACAAAGCAGGGCCAGACCCGTGAGGAACGGGGTGATGAATTTTTTCATGATGAGTAAAGTTGTTATGTTTTTAGCTTAGCCGGGCGATCGCGGTTTCGATCTTGATCCGCACCAGGCTGTTGAGATCTTTTTGTTGCAGCAATTTTTTAAAGGGCCGGATGGCGTTCTTCTCCTGGAGCTTTAGCATCACGTCGGCCAGGGCAGCCTGAACGAGCGGCGATTCCTGCCCGGAGATGGACTCCACGAGACCTGCCCTTACCGCCGGATAGGAGGCATAATGGGTCAGGGCTTCGAGCGTCATCAGCCGGACATTGACATTGGGGTCGTTGTTAAGCGTGGCCAACAAGGCGTCGATGACATCCGGTTTTACCGTCGTGAGTTCGCTGGTAAAGCTCACTCCCCTGATACGTTCCGAGGCCGAAGGGTTTTGCAGCAGCGATTTCATCATCATGTCGCGCATATCGCTCACCTGGGCAGTTAATTCCTCGAGCTGTTTTCTTTCGCCGGAAGGAGCGGCTGCGGAGGCAGGGCCATTGAACCAGCGACCGAGCGCTACGCCAACGACGACGAGCAGTAGGCTATAGGCCATGGCAAAGCCGGGGTGGATGGCGAAAAGCTGTTTCAACCGGGCGATGAGACCGGGGGCCGGGCGTTGCGCATGGGCAGGCTGGGCCAGATCAGGCTGCGCATAGGCCGGTTCGGCCTTGAAGGCATCGAGCATCGCGTTGAACCTGTTGAGAGTTCCCGCGGGGGGCTCGGGAGCGGGCATCGCTTCCATGAGCGTCCGGAGATGCCGGCCGGTCGCCAGCTCCTGGCGGCATGATGCGCAACCGGCGAGATGCGCTTCTACCTCGGCCCGCTCTTCCGCGGTGAGCTGGTCATCGAGGTAAAAGGTCAACAGCGTTTTATCAAATGCACATTCCATAATTACTTCTTTTCGGTTGTTTGAACCGGATTCCATGTCTTTTAAATGGTCGGTTCGAACCTCGCGGTTCATCGGCCATGTTTCGGTTTGTTTTGCTCGGTTTCTGTATACAGCTCCTTGAGCTGATTAGTGGCGCGGTGGACGCGAACTTTCACGGCGCCGACGCTGATGTCCAGCACGTCGGCGATCTCTTCATAACGCAGGTCCTGGAAGCGGCTTAGGATCAGCACCTCGCGGCTTTCGGGACTCAAGGCGTTCAGCGCCCGTTGCAAGGCTTTTATCTCCAGCCGGTGTTCCAGCATCTCGTCGGTCCGTGTCGAAGCGCTGATGCGTTCGGCCAGCTCACCGGCATCATAGGAATCGGGGTCGCGCCGGCTTTTCTTCTGGTGGTCTTTTACCACATTTCTGGCGATGCTATACATCCAGGTCTTGAACTCCCCCTCACCGGTGAACGTGTGGCGCGACCTCAGCATCCGGTAGAATACATTCTGCAAAAGGTCTTCGCTTGCCTCGCGATGACGGGTCATGTGAAACAGGAATCCAAACAGCGGACGATGGTGGCGCTGGAACAGTAGCGCCATCTTATCCAGATCCCCGGATCGAACCTTTAGCATGAGTGCGTTGTCCGTCAGTGAATTCAAGCAGCTTGATTTACTCGTTTTTGGGCGCCGCGGCGAGCGGCTCCTGAGAATGGAAACTCGGTCCCGAGAGAAAGGTTACCGAAAATGTAAGATTTATTTTGCTACCTTCCCCTCATGATCACTTCGACACTAGCTTATTTGCACTGGTATAAGACCATCGGCCCCAATTTTGAAAAAGCCATCGATTATGTATTGTCCACCGATTTCCGCACCCTGGAGCCGGGCAAATATTCCGTCGACGGCGAGAATGTGATGGCCATCGTGAACGAATATACCACAAAACCCGCCGCCGAATGCGATCCCGAGAGTCACCGGGACTATGCCGATATCCAGCTCATGGTTGCCGGCACGGAAAGATTTGGTTATATCCCCTTTAGGGACCAGCAAGCTACCACCCCCTATCGCCCCGAAAAAGACGTCGCCTTTTATTCGATCCCCGGGGAAGAGATGAACTATATCACGCTTCAGCAGGGCGAGTTCATCATCTTTTTCCCTCAGGATATCCATCAACCCGAGGTCTTTTCGCAGCAACCGGCCCTGGTACGAAAAGTCGTGATGAAGGTGGCTTTGCGGCCGATGGCCAATTTTTCAGAAACTTCTGTGGAATAGGACATTACATTTTATCTGGAAACGCGACTATATATAAACTACAAACACCATGAGAACGTTCCTCCTCCTGCTGACTTTGCTTGCCGGGTCTTCCGTTTTTGCTCAAGCTGACGCCGGTGGCGGCCAACCCGGACCGCTGGCGCTGATCCCGGCGCCTGTGAACCTCACCGTAAACGCCGGGTCTTTTACGCTACCGAAGTCCATTGTGATCGAAGCCCAGGATGAAAAGCTGGGCCCCGTGTTGAGCGAGCTGAAAACAGCGCTGACGGTCCCAACGGGCTATACGGTCAACGTGACCACCCAGCCTGTTAAAGACGCCACGATCCGGCTGGTCCTCAATAAAACACCGGAAACGACGCTGGGTGCGGAAGGATATTATCTTTCGGTGACGGCGGGCTCGATCCTCATCCGGGCCAACCAGCCCGGCGGTATATTCTATGGGATCCAGACCCTGTTGCAACTGCTGCCGGCGGCGATAGAAAGCAAGGTGATTATAAACCGCAGCTCCTGGCAGGCACCCTGCGTGACGATCACCGACTATCCCCGGTTTGGCTGGCGGGGGCTGATGCTGGATGTCTCGCGCCATTTCTTTACAAAGCAGGAAGTGGAAGGTTTTATCGACGAGATGGTGAAATTCAAATTCAACCTGCTCCACCTGCATCTCACGGACGACGAAGGCTGGCGGGTCGAGATCAAAGGGTTGCCGAATCTCACCAAGGTGGGCGCCTGGAGCGTAAAACGCGTGGGGACCTTTGGCACTTTCCCCGATCCGGGACCGGACGATCCCAAAGATTACGGCGGCTTTTATACCGAGGAAGACATCCATGAGATCGTCGAATACGCAAAAGAACGGTTCGTGAATATCCTGCCTGAAGTAGATGTCCCCGGTCATAGCCTTGCGGCCATCGTGTCCTATCCCGAGCTGTCCTGCACGCCCGGCGCCGACAAATACCAGGTCAGGTCCGGCAACAAGATCATGAACTGGCACAAAGGTGGTTTCGATGCTATCTATGACAATACGCTTTGCCCAGCCAACGAGAAGATCTATCCCTTTCTCGATACGGTATTCGCCGCCATTGCGAAGCTGTTCCCCTTCCCTTATATCCATGTGGGCGGTGATGAATGCGCGAAGAATTTCTGGGAGAAGAGTGATGCCGTCAAAGAGCTGATGAAAAAACAACATCTGAAAACCATGGAGGAGGTACAAAGCTATTTTGAAAAACGCGTCGAGAAGATCGTCGAGTCCAAAGGGAAGAAGGTGATCGGCTGGGATGAGATACTGGAAGGCGGGCTGGCGCCCGATGCGGCCGTCATGAGCTGGCGGGGCGTCTCGGGCGGGATCGCCGCCGCAAAAATGAAGCATACCGTCGTGATGTCGCCCACGACCTTTTTCTATCTCGACTATATGCAGGGCGATGCGGCTGTCGAGCCCCCGGTGTATGCGACGCTTCGGCTGAAGACGACCTACTCGTATGAGCCTGTTCCCGATAGCGTAGATCCGAAATACATCATCGGCGGTCAGGCCAACCTGTGGACAGAGCAGGTCTACAACACCCGCCACATGCAGTATATGGTCTGGCCTCGTGGCATGGCCGTTGCCGAAGTTTTGTGGTCACGCAAAGAGAGAAAGGACTGGGATAATTTCGCTGGCAGGGTAGAGGATATCTTCCCGCGGATGGATATAGAGCAGGTGAAATATGCTCGGTCGATGTTCGACGCCATCATCACCCCGAAAAAGGATTATGAAGCCAACGATTCCATCACCGTCGATCTCGGCACCGAAGTGAATGGGCTCGATATCTATTATAGTTTCGACAACTCGAACCCGGATAATTTCTACCCGAAATATACCGGCACGCTGACCATCCCCAAATATGCATCCTGGCTCAAGGTGATCACCTATCGCAATGGGAAGCCCATCGGCAGGCAGATCGATGTGCCGGTAGTGGACCTGCAGCGCCGGGCAGGAGTGAGGGAAGCGATTCCAACGGGAGACTAAGCCCGGCCGCAGATAAAGATTACACATGAACGACATTCTCGGTGAGGCCATGACGGCGTATGACCAGCGGCGGTCCGCCGCCAAGCTATGGGTCAATTATACCTTGCGGGACCCCAGGTCCCGCGGCCGAAGGCCAGACATTAGCGAGGCTGCGACGGAGGGTCATATTCCGCCGGAAACCCGGAGGAGCAGCCCTGGTCCGCGAGAGGAGATGCCGGTGAAGATCTATTTCCGGAACAGCAACGACATGCCCGAGCTGGAATGGGTGGCCTTGCAGCAATGCCGGGGAAGGATATTGGATATCGGCGCGGGCGCGGGATCACATGCGCTGGCCTTGCAACAGCTGGGGCTGGATGTTACCGCGCTGGATATTTCGCCGATGCTCGTGAGGCTGATGAAGAACCGCGGTGTACGAAAGGTGATCTGTGATGATTTCTTCAAGCTTAAAGGTGGACGTTACGACACACTGCTATTGCTGATGAACGGCATCGGCCTGGCCGGCAACCTGGATGGACTGCGGCGTTTTCTCACGAAGGCGCGCAAGCTCCTGCGGCCGGGGGGCCAGCTCATCTTCGACTCCAGCGATATAGCGTATCTCTATCGTGGGCGCCTACCAAAGACCGGCGAGTACTACGGGGCCATCTTTTATCAATATGAATACCGCCGGCAGCAGTCGGATTGGTTCCAATGGCTTTTCATCGACCGGAAGACGCTGCGAAAGGTCATGACGGAGGAAGGATGGAGTGTCGAGCCAGTGTACGACAGCGGGCGGGAGCACTATCTCGTGCGGTGCAGACCGGACTAAAAAAATACACATTTAATCCCCAATTCGCAAAATTTTTATCCCCAGCGGGCCCGGAGGAGAAACATCGTATCGTGCGAAGAGCTAATTTCATTCCCTTAACGAATTTTGTAGATGCCGATACCGGAGCTATCCTATTTATTCGAAACCGCCCCTTCCGTACAGATCATCCGCATGCGAAATGCGCACTGGGTGATCCCTTTTCTTTTTAAAGCATTCAAATCCGAAAATGTTCTCTCCCTGCCCGAATCCCGGCTGATCGTCCTATTGGCAGAAGAACTCCGTAATCATTCGGAAGCAATAGAAGACCTCGAAGAAGCCAGGATCGAATTCGGCGAAGACGAGGAAAGCCGGGCACGAAAATATCTCTTGAACTGGGTCCAAAAACGATTACTGCAGGATTTTCCGGACGCCGAAGCCGTCACGCAATATCAACTGAGCGCTCATACCGAAAAAATATTCCAGTGGTTGCAAAGCCTGGAAAAGCGGCAGTTTGTGGGCACAGAAAGCCGCTTTCGGTTCCTGTTCCAGACCCTGCGCGAAATGGTGGAATACACGGAAGACGACACGACAAAACGACTCGAAGAGCTTAAAAACAAGAAGGCTGACATCGACAAAGAGATAAAACGGATCGAAATGGGCTTCAAACCCGAAATCTACACCAATGCCCAGATCCGCGAAAGAATGGAGTGGTTTGTTCGTATAAGCCATGAGCTGATCAGTGATTTCCGGGAGGTCGAAGACAACTTCAAGTATATCCACCGGCATATTGTCGAACAACATACGAAAGCCGAAAAGAACAAAGGGGCCATTATAGGCTATGCTTTTGAAGCCTACGATGCACTTCGCAAAAGCGATCAAGGTAAGAGCTTTTATGCTTTCTGGGATTTCCTGGTCTCCAGGGAAGGCCAGGAAGAATGGCGGCAGCTCACGGATCAATTACTTCAACTTCTCCAAGATCGCGACATAGAAAACGACGGCGACTTCGTCGAGAACATCAAATCCCTGTTGTTGCAGCAAGGCCGCAATGTGTATGAATCGAACGATAGGATGGCGGAAAAATTGAGCCGCATCATCACGGAAAAAGAGATTGCGCGGCACCGGCGGTTAAGACAGCAAATAGGCAGCATCAAGGAGCTGATCTTCCGTTTTATGGAAGATGAAACACCGGATTGCGGGATAGAGCTTAGTGTGCCGGTTGCCATCCGGATGAATATGGAAAGAAAACTAAATCTTTCCGAAAAACAAGGCGTTTCTATTGTAAAGCAACCCACGGGCGCAATGGAAAAGATCGAAGACCTGGAACGTTTTGGCCGATTGCTAAGTGCAAAACATATCGATAAAAAGAAGCTCTGGGGAAATGTGGAGCGGGCGTTGGAATCCAGGACCACCGTAACACTGCTGGAAGTGATAGAATCGGCCGGACTGGAATATGGCGTCGCCGAAGTGGTGAGCTATTTCAGCTTTATCAGGGAGAAAGCCAGCCGGGTACAGGCCATGCAGGAGATCACCGAACTGATCCAGCTGAACGAGGAAAAAACGCAATTCATTGAAGTCCCGTATCTCCTTTTTAGCAGATAAAAGAGATACGATTACATAATTGAAAAATGACGGATAAACCAACTATATTACCCTTCACGCCCGTGCTGATCAAATTACTGAAAGGCCCGGTCGAATACCTTGAAAAAACGGCATGGGAGCAGCTGCTTACGTATCAAAACGAACTGACGAAATTCCTCCAGGGCCTTGGGCTCATGCTCGTCCTTGAAAAAGAGGACGGTTATGCGTTCCTGGAACAGATCAGGCTCGACGAGGAAGAAAATGTCGCCGGCTGGATCCGGCGCATCCCCCTTGGATACGAAGAGAGCGTCCTGCTTGTTCTTCTGAGGGATATGATGGCCGAATTTGAAGTAGGAGAGGTTTCCACCCGTGAGCTGATCAAAAAGCGCCGGGAAATAAAAGAATATGCCGAGCTCTTTTTCAAAGAAAACCCCAGCCGGGTAAAGTTCATCCGCGACCTGGATAGACTCATCGACCGGGCGGAAGAGATGGATTTCCTGGAAAAGGTCGAGAACAGCGACCTGCTGGATGAAGAGAAGTTCCGGATCAAAAAGATCATCAAGGCAAGGGTAGACAATGAAATTTTGGAAAACTTCAAACAACAACTCACCCAACATGCAACTGGGCGTATTTAGTACCGATGAAAATAAATCCGGGTTCCGTTTGCAATATATGGAACTTTTTAACTGGGGAACGTTCGATGAGAACGTATGGAAGATCGTTCCCGGGGGTGAAACCTCCTTGCTCACAGGGGCTAATGGCAGCGGGAAGACCACTTTTGTAGACGCGCTGTTGACGCTGATCGTTCCGGAAAAGAAACACCGGTTCTACAACCAGAGTTCCGGCAGCGAAAAGAAGGGTGATCGCACCGAAGAAAGCTATGTCATGGGTGGGTATGGCAGTGTCCATACCGATAGCGGCCAGGGCAGTAAAACGCTCTACCTGCGGGAAAACAAGGAACAGGCTTATAGCATCCTGCTTGCGCATTTTGCAAATGAGGCAGATCAATACGTAACATTGTTCCAGGTCCGCTGGTTCAGCGGCGGCGATATGCGCCGGGTATTCGCGATCGCCCACAAACCATTGCATATCGAGGATAATTTCAAACCCTTTGATCTCGGCGGCGGATGGCGAAAACGGATCGATCAGCAATACAACAAAGGAAGCCGCAAACAGGTCGAATGGTTCGACGCTGCCAGCAAGTATGCCCAGCGGATGGTTGAGGTGATGGGGATGCAAAGCATGCAGGCGCTAAGCCTTTTCAATCAGACCATGGGCATCAAGGTCCTGGGTGATCTCAATGAATTCATCCGGAGCAATATGCTCGAACCGCGGAATATGGAGGTTGAGTTTCAGGAGCTGAAGAAGCACCTTTCCACCCTCATCGATGCCCAGCGTAACATAGAAAAAACGGAAGAACAGGTCCGGCTGCTCAAGCCGCTGGAAAAACACTACCTGGCCTTCAAAGAACAGGCGGATCTCGGCGTCCAGGCGCGGCAGGAAGCGGATACCGCGAAAATTTGGAAAAACTATACTAAATATCATCTGCTCGACTCCCGGATCAAAGAACTGGAACAGGACCTGGCGTCGGCCATCCGGCAATCCGACGCTGTAAAGCATACCATCGACACCCTTCGCGAAGAAGAACGGCAAACGCTCAACCAGCTCGAACAAAATAAAGCCGGTCAGCGCCTGCAGCAGCTCGAGAAGGAAAAAGAGAGCCTCGAACACCAGGTCAAAGAAGCTGCTTATGCTTTGAGGAAGTTTACCGAATGGTGTGAGAGTCTTCGGCTCACCGAGACCAATGCCACCGACGAGCCGGCCTACCAGCGGATCAAAAAAGAAGCGGATCGCACGGACAAACGGCTCGCCACGGAGATCCGCCTGAACAAAGAAGACCAATATGAAGCCCAGGACCAGTACAAAAAGGCCACTGCGGAAAAAAAGGCCGTCGAGAACGAGTTGAACGTCCTGCTCCAAAGCAAGAATAATATCCCGGCCTATCTCATCAGCCTGCGCCGGGACCTCTGCGCGGAACTGAAACTGGAGGAGGAAGACATTCCCTTTGCCGGGGAACTCATGCAGGTGAGAACCGAAGAAGCGAATTGGCAGCCGGCGATGGAGAAGCTTTTGTACTCCCTATCCACCCGTATGCTGGTGCCGGACAAATATTATAAGCGAGTCAACCGCTATGTCAATAACACCAATCTGCGAGGCCGGCTGGTCTACAACCATGTCAAAGACATTGCACTCCGGCAACATGCAGACGATGGAACCGTATGGCATAAATTGGAATTCCATCCCGAACACCCCCTGAGCGCCTGGGTCAGCCAGCAGATCATCCAGCAATATTCCTACAGCTGCGTCGAAAATGAAAAAACCCTCGAACGTTATGAGCGGGCCATCACCATGCAGGGTCTGATCAAAAACAGGGACCGCCATGAAAAAGACGACAGGCCCGGGAGCAATGACGCCAGCCGTTATGTAATGGGGTGGAATAATGAAAAGAAAAAAGAAGCGTTGCAGCACCGCCGTTCGCAATTAGTCACCGAAATAGAGCAGGCCGAAGAAGCCATCCAGCGGACCTCCCGAAAAGAAAGCCGCCTGCAGGAACAGGTATTCGCCGTCAAAAATATCCGCGACCATGGTGATTTCAAAAGTATCCATGTCGCCGCCCTGCAGCAGGCTATCCATACCAACGAAGAGCATGCCGCGAAGCTGAAAAAGAGCAGTGACCAGCTAAAGGCGCTGACCCAGCAACTCGAAGAGATCAGGACCCGGCTGTCCCTGCAGGAAAAAGAAAGCGAGGCCCTTGTTGGAAAAAAAGTATTGGCCGAAAACGCTATTCAGTCCCTGGAAAAAGAGCGGCAGCATCTCGATCAATTCGTCGGGCTGCTACAGGAGGCCGATAAAGACCTCTTGTTACAATTCCAGCAGAAACATGGCAGCCTCGCCGGAGAGGAGCAACTGACGCTGGAAAATATCGACACGCTTTACGGTGAGCTCATGGAAAAAACGGAGCAGGCCGCAAAACAGCACGAAGAGGCCGCGGGCAGGGAGGGGCGTGAGCTGGACAGGGCCATTAGCCGGATCAAAAACCCGCCGCTGGAATTACTCCAGCGTTTTACGGACTGGGCCGCGGATACCCAACTGCTGTCTATCGAACGTGAACACTCGGGTGAATATATCGAATGGCTGCAAAAGCTGGAAACCGAAAACCTGCCGCATTACAAAAAAGACTTCGAACGGCTGCTTCACGATACTGCCGTGATAAAGATGGGCGTACTCAACGAAGAGCTGGAAAGCTGGGAAAGAAAGATCAAAAACAGTATCACCACACTCAATCAATCCCTCGGCGGGATCAACTTCAACCGCTTGCCTGATACCTATATCCAGCTCGGTATCCGGCCGGTGACAGATACTGTGATAAAGGAGTTTCGTTCCCGTTTACTGAACGCTCTTCCTCAGGCCGCAGATTGGCAGCAAAACAGCTTTGAGAACAAGGCCGCCCATTTCAAGCAAAACGTTCAGCCCTTCGTGGACACCCTTGACGAAAGCGAGTCCTACCGAAGCCGCGTGTTGGATGTTCGGAACTGGTTCGAATTCTGGGCCGATGAAAAGTTCAGGGAGACGGGCGAGCTCAAAAAAACCTATCGCCAGATGGGCCAGCTTTCCGGCGGGGAAAAGGCGCAGCTGACCTATACTATTCTCTGTAGCGCCATCGCCTATCAGTTTGGTATCACCAGGGAAGGGCGAAATTCCAAAAGCCTTCGGTTTATTGCCGTTGACGAAAGCTTCAGCAACCAGGACGAAGAAAAGGCTACCTATCTTATGGAGCTGTGTAAACAATTGCATCTCCAACTGCTGGTAGTCACCCCCAGCGACAAGATACAGATCGTCGAGAATTTTATTGCCCATGTGCATCTTGTTCAACGGGTGAATAACCGGCATAGCATTTTGTTCAACATGACCAAAAAAGAACTCAAGGAGAAAAAAGAATTGTTAGTGAATGAATGAAAAACTCTTCATACAACAACTCGATAAAAAATACCTGGATTTTCTGCGCAGCATTATCCGGGAAGAACCTTTTCAGCCGATCCGATTGCGCGGTGGGAAACAAAAACCTCATTCGACAGAGGACCTTTATAAGATCACGAGAGCATTTCGGCTGCGCGAAAGGACCGCAAATATGCCCGGCTGGACCATAGAGTGGAAACCCTGGAACACGAAAAGATTAGGCAACCAGATCTGGCCGGAGGACATTTCTGTTGTCACGGAAGAGGATTACCTGTTTTTGTTGAACAAAGAAGCGGAGGTTTTCTCCTTTCGTTCAACGGTTGGTGAGATCGTCGCTTGGAAACCGGTTATCCGGGATTGGCTCGCTGAAAACATATTTATGGTGTTGAGACAACCGGACAGCTGGAAAGACATCCGCGTCACGGTCGATTTCTTCCTTGACCATGATGTTTCCGCCTTCTACAGACGAAGTCTTCCGATCCCCGTTCACAGCAAATTCTTCGAGCAAAATAGGCAGGTGATCCATTCGCTGCTCGCCTACATCGACCCGCAACGTTTTCCCAAAGACGGACGAGATCTCGAAGAAGTGGCATCGCTGATGCAACTGCCCCACCTCTATCCGATCCGCTGGTTGGACGAGCAGCTCCCGTTCATGTATACTGCGGGTCTGGATATTTTGGCTCTTCCCTACCAACAGCTTTTAAAAACCTACTGGCCCGTCGAAGAGATCTGGGTAGTGGAAAACGAAACCAATTTATATCTCCTGCCGCAAAGAAAAGGAGCCTTGGCCATCTTTGCCAAAGGTAAAGCGCTACATAATCTAAAGAATATATCATTCTTCGCTTCTGCGCGCATTTTTTACTGGGGTGACCTGGATGAGGACGGTTTTGAGATGCTTGACCAATTCAGGCAATATTATAATCATACCCGGAGCATTCTCATGGATGAAAAAACCGTGGTGCACCATAAGTCCTATCTCCATACCATGCCTTTCAGACATAATCAGAATCTCGAATGGCTGACGGCGGAAGAAAAGGCGGCCTACCGGTATCTTTGGACCGCGCAGGGTAGGGTCGAGCAGGAAAAATTGGAGCAACAATATGTCCAGCAATATATTAGAAATATAGACCAAGCCGAATAACTGCTGCCCGGCGTGGACTATGTCTTGGCCCATGCGATACAATTGTTAATAACTAGCGACTAACGTGGTTTTTGTCTACTTTTATTGGGATGAAGTCGCTGGGTTTATTGGTACTGGGTTTGTTGGCTGCCACTACAACCGTGTTCGCACAAGTCGGAGCGGACTCCAGCTTTTCGCTATATTTTAATAGCGGGCTGAGCTTTACGCATGCCAACGATCCACATATCAACCGCTGGCTAAAAACCTACGGCTATCCCACCGAACCGCGTGTCCCGACCAGTGTCAATTTCGAGCTGGCGGCAATGCCGGCTAGCAGCCGGGCGCTCTACGCGGTCAAGATATCTACCATCAATACGGGAGGGAATTTCAGTTCTTTCAAGGCATTGTTGGGGGCCTATTACGCATTTGTCAAACAACGGTCTTTCCTATTCTTTGCGGGGGGTATGGTGGGGTTGCGGGGAGATATCGTAACGCTCGATGGCAATGTTCCGCCGGAATACAAGGAGATGGCCGCTTCGCATCCCGAACCGCTGGCCCTGCGCCGCAGGGGCCTTGCCCTCGAGCCGGGTGTACGGCTATTTTGGTATCCCGTGCATCTCCACACCGTGCAGCTGGGGCTTTATGGCGGACTGGGGTATGATGTGGATTTCAACTCCCGCTGGAAGCTGGGCTATTATAGTAATGATCATGGGAAGTACAGTCATTTCCGGGGGCTTGGAAAACCCGCCGATCAACAGCGGGTCTCCGAATATGGGATCTGTTATAGCGCTGGCTTGAGTTTCCGGATCAATCTCCATTAGCGGCCCGCCGCCGTGCATCGCGCTCATCCGCCGCCGGCTCACCCGCTTAACGCCCAATCACCAATTCGCGGCTTTCCCGGCTTCCGTCCTGACCGGCAACTTGAAGGATATATACTCCAGCAGCATAGGTGCTTACGCGGAAAGAAACCGTCGTCCCGGCGCCGGCAGTGACGTTCTGCATCTGCATAACCTGGCCGCCAAGGCTGATCAGCCGGACGCTGACGGTCTCACCGTTCTGGAGGGCGCTGCCGAGCGAAACATTTACGTAGTCACGGGCGGGGTTGGGGAAGAACGTGATAGCGCCGATGGTCGCAGTGCGGATGACCGTTACCACAGAATACGTAAAGCTGTTGTCGATGTCGACCAGCTGCAAGCGGTAGAAGTTGTTGCCGCTTAACGGATGCTCGTCGATAAACGAGTAGGCGGTGGTGATAGCGCTGTTGCCTTTGGCCTGTATCGTCGCGAGATCATCCCAATTCTCCCCGTCGGCGCTACGCTGGATAGTGATATGGCTGGAGTTCACTTCCATTGCCGTATTCCAGTCGAGCGTGATCGTCTTGTCGTTATTGAGGGCGGCGGTGAAGTCTTCGAGGACGATGGGCAGGGGCACACTGGTGACAGCGCCTGCAGAGCCAATGATCGAAGGACCATAGACAAAGGGGTTAGCGCAGCTATGCGGGTGACCGGAACCACAGCTTATCGAGTTGTTCTGCGTGGAATTCGACTTTGATGCATGGCCGTTAGCGTTGACCGAAGGATAGTAGGTATAATTTGCCCAGTTCGAATAATAGTTATTGTCGTTGCCAAGGGTAACGGAAGACTTGTCATAAAGCGTCAACGTGGGCCCGCTGACGATAAAGCTCGACGTGCTGGTCTGGCTGCCATTACCGACATTGATCTGGCTCTTGGCCATCAGGTTGATCTGGGTGCTTGCGCCACCATTGGTGGTCATAACGGAGGCATCGTACAAGTTGATGGTACTGGCGGTAAGGTCGACTTCGTAACTCGTGGTAATGGTAGCGTTATTGTTAAAGGTAAACGTCGTGTTCGTGAGCGAAAGCGGTGCGTTGACCGTAACCGTTGCATTGCCGTAGACATCGAGGGCCGTAGAATGGAAATAAGTGGTGGTCTGGGCGCCGGAATACTGCAGTTTAATGGCCTGGTTGTTGTCGGTGATCGAGCCTCCGTTGATGGTACAGTTCATACAGGTGACGCTCTGGTCGATCGTCAAAATTGCATTATTGGCGATAGTGATCGTACAATTGATACAGGTGGTTGGGATCGAGGCCGACCAATTAGCATTGGCGGAGATGGTATAAGTCTTCTGGGCAAAAGCGGATATCGAGATCAGCGTCATCAGAAACAAGGTATAGATACTACGTGTCATGCTCTTCGATTTAGGGTACAAGGATGCCAGGTATATTACCAAGGCGATGCCAGTCTATAATCCCTTATAAATCAGAAGAGAATGAAATCGTGTTGATCGTACGCATTCCGGTTTTAGGACGGCGTTCCCGATTTGGGTTGTTTTTCCAGAACAGCGGTGGCCTCCCTTTCATGGCCATTTTTCCTGTTGGCCTTTTCGGAGATCAATTCGGCCACGAGGGAGGTCCAGCCGGTTTGGTGGCTGGCGCCGAGGCCATGACAATCGTCGCCGTGAAAATATTCGTAGAACAGCAGCAAGTGTTCGTTCCCGGGTTTTTGGTAGAAGTAATTGTATTTCCCGTGTGCAGGGCGCCGGCCGGCTTTGTCCTTTTTAAAAAGACTTATCACGCGATCCGTGAGCTTGTCGGCCACAGCTTCCAGCGTAAGCTTTTGACCGGAGCCTGCTGGGTATTCCACCAGGAGGCCGTCGCCATAGAATTTCCCATACTGCCGGATGCTTCGAATGATGAGGTAGTTGATGGGGATCCACACCGGTCCGCGCCAGTTCGAATTGCCGCCGAAGAAATCGGAGGTGGAGTCACCCGGATCGTATTTGATGTTATAGTCGATCCCGCCGATGTTGATGGTGTAAGGATGTTTCTCGTGGTATTTGGAGAGGGCTCGGATGCCGCCGGGGGAGAGGAATTCCGCCTCGTTGAGCAGTCGCTCCAGGAGATAGATGAGTCGTTTTTGCGGGACGAGCGAAAGCAGGATCTGCTCGCCGTCGCTGTGTTCTTCGTTTGGCCAGTACCGTTTGTTCTTCAGCCTATAGTTCTCGAACCAGGTGATCCGTTTTTTGAAATCCCCCAGTTTGTAGAGCATTTTCTTTTCGATGATCGAGACGGCGAAAAGGGTCGTCAGGCCTACGATGGATTGGATCCGTAACTGGACGGGTGAGCCGCCGATAGAAAGCGTATCGTAGAAAAAGTGATCTTCTTCATTCCACATACCCTGCTCGTTGAGCGCTTCGGCGATCAGCACGAAGTGTTCAAAAAATTTCGTGGCGGTGTCTTCGAAGGAGTCGTCTTTCATGGCGATCTCGAGGGCCATGTCCATCATATTGAGGGCATACATCCCCATCCAGCTGGTGCCGTCGGCCTGTTCCAGCTGGAACTCACCGCCGAGGGAGTGGCTGCGGTTGAAGACGCCGATATTGTCAAGCCCGAGGAAGCCGCCTTCGAACATGTTGTTGCCGTTGGCGTCCTTTCGGTTGATCCACCAGGTAAAGTTGATCAGAAGTTTCTGGAAGATGCGTTTCAGGAAGCCGATATCCCCTTTGCCGGTGCGTTCTTTTTCGATACGATAGACCTCCAGCGCGGCCCAGGCCTGAACGGGCGGGTTGACGTCGCTGAAGTTCCATTCGTAGGCGGGGATCTGGCCGTCGGGTTTCATATACCACTCGCGCATGATCAGCATCAGCTGGTGTTTGGCGAACACCGGGTCGATGAGGGCCATGGAAATGGTCTGGAAGGCCAGGTCCCATGCGGCATACCAGGGATACTCCCATTTATCCGGCATGGCGATGATGTCCTGGTTCTTGAGATGTTTCCATTCGTGATTGCGGCCGTTGAGTTTTCCTGCATTCACGGGGGTGATGCCATCGCTGGAGGTGAGCCAGCGTTCCACGTCGAAATGATAATATTGTTTGCTCCAAAGCAGGCCGGCCAGCGCCTGTCGTTGGATGGCTGCCATTTCGGGTTCGAGATCGTGTGGGAGGATCGCCTTGTAAAAAGCGTCGGCTTCCCGTTTTCTGTTTTGGAAGACCGCTTCGGGATCGCCACCAAAGGGATTCTCCATGATCCTGTTGCTAAGTCGCAGGTAGATGGATTTTGTTTCGCCCGCGGCCACAGAATACTGGTATACAGGGGCGAATTTGGTGCCTGCTTTCTTTTGCCGCAGCGCGTCCAGATTAGCCTGTTTGATGATGGCGTCGTGAAAGGCGTCTTTTACAAAGGGCGTCCTGTTAGGCGTACCGCTGACCTTTTCCAGGTTGGTCTCGTTCTCGGTAAAAAGGGAATATTTCGGCGGCTGGAAGTAAAAATAATAGGAGCCCAGCCGGCTATGCGTCGCCTTCACCGAGTCCTTATCGCGGGCCGTGATCACGGGTTTCTTCTCGAGGCCATCGTATTGCCAGCGGTTGTAGAACCAGAGGGTGGGAAGCACTGTGATATCGGCTGCTTTGTGATAGCGGTTGTGGATATTGATCCGGATGAAGATATCGCGGGGGTTCTGTTTGGCATAGCTGATGGTGACGTCGAAATATTCGTCTTTATCGAAGACGCCGGTGTCGAGAATCTCATATTCCGGCTCTTCGCGCGAGCGTTTCCGATTCTCCTCTAAAAGCTTTTTGTATGGAAATTCCTGTTGCGGATATTTGTACAGGTATTCCATATAGTAATGCGTGGGGGTATTGTCAAGGTGATAATAGAGTTCCTTGACGTCCTCGCCGTGATTCCCTTCCGTATTACCGAGCCCGAAAAGACGTTCCTTCAGCATCTGGTCTTTACCGTTCCAGAGGGCTACGGCGAAGCATAGATTTTGAAAGAAATCGGAAATGCCTCCGAGCCCGTCCTCACCCCAGAAATAGGTCCTGCAATGCGCCTGATCATAGGGGAAATAATGCCAGGCATCGCCATAAGGGCTATAGTCTTCTCTTACTGTTCCCCATTGTCTCTCACTCAGATACGGTCCCCACTGTTCTAAAGGTATCTTTTTAGCAGCGTTAGCCGCCAGTCGTTGATGTTCTGGCGTCATGTTAGTTAAATTTGACCCACACTCCACTTTTTCGATCTTTTCCCGACCGAAAGTTACTAAAGGCAGGCTTTATTTTGTCAAAAAGCCGCGTCTGTGCGTAAATTCCGCCGGAAAGTCCGAACTTTAGTCTCCGAGAGGCCGCGTTCAGCGGCTTCTGTTAATAATTTTTTCGAATTTGACTTTCAAAGAATTTGGCCTGGATGAAAGCCTGCTGGAAGGCATTGCGGCTTCAGGTTATGAAAACGCCACTCCCGTACAGGAACAGGTCATCCCATTGATCTTAAAGGGAAAAGATATCATCGCTTCCGCCCAAACGGGTACGGGGAAGACCGCTGCCTTTCTATTGCCTATCATCAACAAGCTCCTTGCATCCAAGCAAGATGACACGGTGAATGCACTCGTGATCGTTCCCACACGGGAACTCGCAGTCCAGATAGCGCAAAACCTGGAGGGGTTATCTTATTTCACCCCGATAAGCTCCATCGCTGTTTATGGCGGTGGCGACGGCAGCAATTTTTCCACGGAAAAGCAGGCCCTTTCGCGCGGGGCCGATGTCGTCATTTGCACCCCGGGCCGGATGATCTCCCATCTGAATATGGGTTATGTGAAGACCCAGGGTCTGCAATATCTGATCCTTGATGAAGCGGACCGGATGTTGGACATGGGCTTCTATGACGATATCATGAAGATCATTTCCTTCTTGCCTCCCAAACGGCAAAATTTGCTGTTTTCTGCGACAATGCCCACGAAGATCCGGGATTTGGCCCGCAAAATCCTTCATGAACCGGAGGAGATCAATATTGCCATATCCAAACCTCCTGCCAAAATCGTGCAAGGGGCCTTCGTTGTCTATGAGCCGCAAAAGATCCCATTGGTAAAGTGGTTGTTAAAGACCACAAACCTGAAGAGCACCCTGATCTTTTGTTCTAAGAAGCACAATGTCAAGCAGTTAACTGCAGAACTTCGGCGCTCGAAATTCAATGTCAAGGAAATTCATAGCGATCTGGAGCAAAGTGCGCGGGAAGAGGTGTTGCTGGAGTTCCGGAGCCAACGGTTACCGATCCTGGTTGCTACGGATATCTTGTCGCGCGGTATCGACATCGATAATATCGAGATGGTCATCAACTATGATGTCCCGAACGACGGGGAAGATTACATTCACCGTATCGGCCGGACAGCGCGTGCCGAGACGGATGGGGTTGCCTATACGTTTATCAGCGAAAAGGAACAGAATAAGTTTCGCGGCATTGAAGAGTTGTTGGGTTCACCTGTGAATAAGACTGCTGTGCCCGAGCAATTCGGGCCGGCGCCCGAGTATAGTCCGCGCACCAGATCGAAGTCGCGGCATCGTCGCCCCGGCGGCGGACAGAGTCACGGCGGTGGGCAGCGTCATGGCGGCAGCGGCGATGGACAACAGCACCGCGGCCCGCAGCGAAGTGACGGTAACCAGCAACGGCGGGATGGGCAAAAGGGTCATGGCGGACATCACCATCATCAGCGAAAACCCAAGCCTTCGGGTGAAGGGTCGGGGGCGGGAAATGCCGAAGCGGCTGGGATTTAAATAAAAACAAATCCCCAACCAAGGGCAAGCCAGATCATCACGATCACGGGGGAGGGAAGTTTCGTATAATTCAGCAGGGTCCAGGTCACACCTATCACCAGCAGGTTGAGAACGACATCGCTCCAGCCGGCCCATCGCGAATCGCTCATCATATACAAGGCTGCAGCTACCATGACGCCGACTACGACCGCGTTGATCCCTTCAAGGGCGCGGTAGACCGTTGCATATTTTTTCAGATTATACCAAATGGGGAAGAAAAAGAGTACCAGCAGAGCGCTGGGCAGGAAGATACCTGTCGCGGCAATAAAGCATCCGAGTATTTGTAGCCCCGGCCCTTTGTCTTTCATCGCGATACCGCCGATATACGAGGCGACCGAGAACACGGGCCCAGGAATTGCACGGACCATGCCCCAGCCCGAGTAGAAGTCCTCGCGGTTCATCTTGATGATATTCGGGTTGCGTTGGATGAGTTTCTGCGATTCCGGCCGCGCCACATACTGTTCGTACATCATGGGCATGAGCACGTTCCCGCCGCCAAACACGAGTGAGCCGAAACGATAAGTATTCTCGAAGAGGTTCAGCGGGCGGCGATTGGGCCAGTTGTTCTTTCGGGCGAGTTCCGAGCTTGCACCGGCCAGGATAAAGATGATGGCAAAGAGCCAGATATTTCCCCATTTTATCTTTTTCGGTAGCACCTCCACCTGGGGAATACGCCGGCTGCTCAGGTTGGTAACAAAGCCGCCAAGCACCAGCAGGATGGGTACGATCCAGGGCCATTTGAACCAGAGCAAAGTTGCGAGAGAACTGACCACGAGGATCACGCGGGTGATGGTATTATGGATGGAGACTCTAAAGGCCTGTTGGGCTGCAAAGATCAGGTACCCGATGGTCATCGGACCGATGAAGCGAAACAAAGCCGTGGTACGCATCGGAAAGAAAGAGAACAACGCCATCAGAAAACATGCTGGCAGGGTCCAGATGATGAGGGTGAGCATAGCAAGGACGACGCCGCCACGCTTGTAGCCGATGAGGGTCAGGGTCTGGGTAGAAGAGGCGCCGGGGAGCAACTGACAAAAGGCGCTATAATCCATAAGCTCTTCCTCCGTGATATCTTTCCGTCGGTGCACAAAGGTCTTCATCATCATTCCAAAATGTCCCTGGGGCCCACCAAAAGCAGTGAGGCTATAAAGGACTACTGCTCTTAGAAATGCGATATGACGGAATAAGACGGTCACCCGCGCAATATACATATAAAGACGCGTCTCGCGTCTTCGTCCGAAGGACAGACATAAGCTTTTTGCAAGGATTGCGCTATCTTCTCATTGCGCGCAATCCTTGCACATATTCGGTTACTAGTGAGGGTTAAAATTTGTGCATTCCATGCTGTAAATTGTAGCTATGGATATTGAATCTTTACGCGACTATTGTCTCGCCAAAAAAGCAGTAGAAGAGGGTTTTCCCTTTGGGGAGAATGTCCTGGTCTTTAAAGTCAAGGGGAAGGTATTCCTTTTAGCGCGGCTCGATCAGCCGGTGCTTGAATTCAATGTCAAATGCGATCCGGAGCAGGCAATCGAATGGCGGGAACAATATGCCGCGGTGCAGCCCGGATATCACATGAACAAGAAGCTTTGGAATACGATCACGCCCGATGGAAGCATTCCCGTAAAGATCATCCGGCAGATGATCGATGATTCCTATAGACTGGTGGTGGCTTCCCTGCCGAAGAAGGATCAAGCGGGACTTGTCTGATCCCGCGGCCAAAGAGCATCCTGCCACGCGGCCCCAGCCAGTCGCTCATGAATAATACCCGTTCCGCTCGATTTCACTGCGGACGCTTTCGGGGAGGAGATAACGAATCGACTTGCCTTCCTTGATGTTCTTGCGGATCTCGGTCGAAGAGATGGGTAGAAGAGGGGCGTTCAGCCGATGGATCGCCTTGGCGCCAGGATAGACTGGCAGGTTTTCATAGCCAGGGCGGGTATAGATATAGATAGGGAAATGCTGGAGTAGCCATTCGCTATTCTTCCACCGAGGCAGGTTCTGAAAGCTATCGCTTCCCATGATGATGGAAAATTCATAATTGGGATATTTCTCCTGTAGATAAGTGAGGGTTTCGATCGTATAAGAGGGTCTCGGCAACTTGAATTCGATGTTTGAGGCCTTCAAATTCTTCTCACCTTCTACTGCCAATTGGACCAAATACAGTCGGTGATACTCATTCAGCAGGGAGGCTGCAGGCTTCAGAGGATTCTGGGGTGAAACGACAAACCATACCTGTTTCAATTCGGTATGGTTCAAAACATAAGAGGCAATCAATAAATGGCCATGATGGATCGGATTAAACGATCCGAAATACAGTCCAACCTTCATTTGTCGCCCTCCTCCATGAAAATATTCTCCGCTTCATCTAAACGTAGACTTAGGTTATAGCCTGCGACCGTGATCGAAATAGGGTCTCCAAGGGGGGCAATTTGCTCTACTCTGATGAGCTCTCCCGGCACACAACCCATTTCCATAAGCTTGAGAAAGAGGTCATTGTTTTCAAAAGAATGTATCCTTGCGACGGTTCCTGGCTCTAGCTCTGATAATCTCTTCATTTTATCCTTACTTTGGTGCACGAGATGCTTCCTGCATCTCAAGCGGTAAAATTATGACTATTCCCACCATTCAATTCAACTTTCTAGAACCCGTGGATCTCCGGGACCGGACCGGCCTTAAGAAGTTCCTGATCAAGCTCTTTAAGAAGGAGGGGAAACCCCTGGGTGAATTGCAGTATATCTTTTGTTCGGATGACTATTTACTGGAGATCAATCGGCAATATCTTAATCACGACTATTACACGGACATTATAACCTTTGATCTTTCGGAAAAGGGTCAACCAATAAACGCTGAAATCTACATAAGTGTTGATCGGGTTAGAGAGAATGCACGCGACTTTGGGAGTTCTTTAAAAAAAGAAATGCAGCGGGTTATCTTCCATGGCGCCCTTCATTTGTGCGGATATAAGGATAAGACAGTCCCCCAGGAGAAGGAAATGCGGCAAATGGAGGAGAAATATCTTAAATCATACGGCGGTTAGTAGAAAATTTCATCTGTTCCACGTGAAACAGAAAAGGCAGCCAAATAAACCGAATGTGAAAACGTTCCCCGTGGAACGTTTTTTAATTTCAAATATTAAAGCCGTGGGAGCATCGTAACTTTGCAGGATGTTTCAAGAATACGATGTTATAGTGGTTGGAGCCGGACACGCCGGTTGCGAAGCCGCCGCTGCCGCCGCCAATCTAGGTTCGAAGGTCCTTTTGGTTACGATGAACATGCAGACAATTGCCCAAATGAGTTGCAACCCAGCCATGGGTGGCATCGCAAAAGGTCAAATAGTTCGGGAAATAGATGCCATGGGCGGCTACTCCGGGATCGTCACAGATAAAAGCATGATCCAATTCCGGATGCTCAACCTTAGTAAGGGACCCGCCATGTGGAGCCCCCGGGCACAAAACGACCGGATGCTCTTCGCTGCTACTTGGCGGGAAATGCTGGAACAAACGCGCAACGTCGACTTCTACCAGGACATGGTTAGTTCGTTGGTAGTAAAAAATAACAGGGCCTGCGGAGTGGTCACCGGACTCGGTCATACCATTTGCGCAAAGGCGGTGGTCGTAACCAGTGGAACATTTCTAAATGGTGTGATCCATATCGGGGAGAAACGATTCGGTGGTGGTAGGGTAGCAGAAAAAGCAGCCACAGGCATCACCGAACAATTGGTGTCGTTGGGTTTTGAAAGCGACCGGCTCAAGACCGGTACCCCGCCCAGGATAGATGGCCGGAGTCTCGACTATAGCAAAATGGAAGAACAAAAGGGGGATGAAAACATCGTCGGTTTCTCCTATCTCGATGTTCCCAAACCTACTCAACAACGCAGCTGCTGGATCACCTATACGAACCAGACGGTTCACGATATTCTAAAAACAGGTTTCGACCGGAGCCCAATGTATACCGGACGGATCGAAGGGGTAGGGCCAAGATACTGTCCAAGTATAGAAGACAAGATCAATCGTTTTGCCGAACGGGAAAGACACCAGCTCTTCATCGAACCCGAAGGATGGAATACCATCGAGATCTATGTGAACGGTTTCTCAACCTCACTTCCGGAAGAGGTCCAATACCAGGCTCTCCTCCAGGTCCCCGGTTTTGAGAACGTGAGGATCTTCCGCCCGGGCTATGCCATCGAATATGATTATTTCCCCCCTACCCAGCTATATCATTCACTCGAAACAAAGGGCCTCGAAAATCTCTTCTTCGCAGGTCAGATCAACGGCACTACCGGTTATGAAGAAGCCGCTTGCCAGGGACTGATGGCCGGCATCAACGCACATCAAAAGACCCGTTCGCTGGAACCCGTAATACTCAAAAGAAGCGAAGCCTATATTGGTGTCCTGATCGACGACCTGATCAGCAAGGGTACCGAAGAACCCTATCGCATGTTTACCTCGAGGGCCGAATTCAGAACCTTGCTTCGACAAGACAACGCCGACCTCCGGCTCACCGAAATGAGTTACCGGCTCGGGCTGGCAAGCCAGGAAAGGATGGAAAAAACATTGCGGAAAAAAGAAGGCGTAGAAAAGATCAAAAAGACACTCGAGCATTTCTCGCTGGAACCGGCCGAAACAGCGAACTATCTTCTCGAAAAAAAAAGCGCGCCGCTCACTCAAAAACAAAAGGCGCAACAGATCCTGCTGCGTCCGGGCATCGATCTACCCTCCATGACCATCGCCATACCCCGCCTGCAAGAAGAGCTAAAAGACTTCACGGCCGACATCCTGGAACAAGCAGAGATCCAGATCAAATACGATGTCTATATCGAAAAAGAAAAAGAACTCGTAAAACGGATGTCACAGCTCGAAGACCTGCTGATCCCAGAGAACTTTAACTACGATCGCGTAGGATCGCTTTCCAATGAAGCGCTGCAAAAATTCAAAAAGATCAAACCCAGAACACTTGGCCAGGCGAGTCGCATCAGCGGAGTCAACCCGAGTGATGTTCAGATCCTGATGGTATTCATGGGTCGTTGATATTAAACTTATTTATAATCCATATCTCGCACTGATCTCAAGCATCCGCTCGATGGGTTTGCGCGCAGTAATCATGAGATCCCGATCCATGATCAATTCAGGCTGCTCGTATTCCATACACAGATATAGCTTCTCAAGCGTATTAAGCTTCATATGAGGGCAATCGTTACACGCGCAATTGGTGGTCGGGGGTGCCGGGATAAACGTCTTCTGTGGGGAGGATAATTGCATCTGGTGAAGGATACCGGTCTCGGTGGCAACAATGTATTCCATGGCACTGTCCCTCTTCGTATAATTCAGCAACCCGGTGGTCGAACCGATAAAATCTGCCTGGCGCAGGATCGGGTCCTCACATTCGGGGTGTGCGATTACTTTCGCATTCGGATGGCGGATCTTGAGCTTGGTGATCTTTTCCAGGCTAAAGATCTCGTGGACCATGCAGGCCCCATCCCAAAGGACCATGTTCCTACCGGTTTTTTTCATCAGATAAGCCCCCAGGTTCCTGTCCGGCGCGAAAATTATCGGTTGATCCTTGGGAACACTTTCGATGATCTTTTCGGCATTGGAAGACGTACAGATGATATCGCTGAGCGCCTTAACCTCCGCCGAACAATTGATATAGGAGATGACCAGGTGGTCGGGGTATTTCTCTTTAAAGGCTTTGAAAAGATAACCCGGGGCGGAATCTGCAAGCGAACAGCCCGCTTTGAGATCCGGCAGCACCACCTTTTTGTCCGGGTTTAGGATCTTGGCGGTCTCCGCCATAAAATGAACGCCGGCGAAAACGATGAGGTCGGCTTTGGTCTTTGCCGCCTGTTGCGCCAGCGCCAGGCTGTCCCCAAGAAAGTCGGCGACGTCCTGGATATCCGCCTCTTGATAATAATGTGCGAGAACGACCGCATTTTTTTCCTTCTTCAGTCGTTCTATCTCCAGGAACAGATCCAGCTGCGGCGAAACGGCTATATCTAAAAATCCTTTCGTGGTTAATTTTTGCTTAGCCATTTCTATGTTGATATCTGCCATAGTATTTAATATTATCTATTTTTAATTAAATAAACTACTATTACTATACCGGTGGATTAGTGGATAAGATATTTTTCCGATCGCTTGAAAATCGAAAAACAATGGTTTATTCACACTATTCCACAATTACTTAACACGCTACGATCCGCTTTGGATCGATGTTTTTCCAGGTTTTCCACTTCGGTGGAGGGAAAAAGTACCCGGACAACTATTTTGGACCCGGTGTGTGCGATCCGGTGGAATAACCAGGGCCTTGTACACTAAAAAGTAGCCCCAATACGTTCCAAATAAACTTCTGGTCTATCTATCCCCCAAAACCTGTTGTCTCAGGACCGGGTTTTCCACGTAAAATTGGCTTTATTCATAACTGCCTGTTGATTACAGTTTCACGCCCATTGTTTCACGAAACGCGCCTTCCTGAAATTCCCAGGGTCAAAAGTATTCAAAACCCAGAATAGAAGCCCACTTAACACCCTTTTCCACAATTTGTTCATATTGCTTTTTCCCCTATTTTTGCCATCCGCCTGACGAAAAGTAAACGCGGGTTATAGTATTATGTCAATTATTCAAGGTATACGCGAAAAAGCAGTTTGGTTAGTCTCTGGTTTGATTGCGCTGAGTCTTGTCGGCTTTCTCCTCATGGACGCCAGGAGTAGCAGGTTTTTCGGCGGCCACGACACGGTAGTCGGAGAGATCAACGGTCAGAAGATCGAATATACTGCTTTTGACCAGCAGGTCAATCTTCAGGAAGACCAGTACAAACAGCGGGGTTATCCGACCAACGACGCGATGACGCAGAACATCCGTGACAATGTGTGGAAACAAATGATCGAAGACGCCGTACTCAGCAGCGACTATGCCGATCTCGGATTGGACGTCAGCGATAGGGAGGTCAACGATATGCTGGTGGGTCCGAATGCAATCCAGGATGTAAAGCAAGCCTTTACCGATCCCAAGACCGGCATCTTCGATTCACAGGCGGCTGCGGCACAAATCAACCAACTCCGTAATATCTATAAGGCCGGTCCTAAAAAGAACGGCGACAACAGACAGTATGAAGCTGCCCGGCGGTTTTTCGAAGAATCGCTGCCCCAGCTCATCAAGATGCGGTTGCGTGAAAAATACACCGCGCTGCTCGCGAACAGCGCCTATGTTCCCAAATGGATGATCGAAAAAATGAATGCCGACAACAGTCAGCTGGCTTCGGTATCCTATGTCAATACTCCTTATTTTACCGTCCCCGATAGCGCCGTGAAGGTCTCCGATGCCGAGATCCAGGAATATATCGACGCGCATAAAGATCGCTTCAAGCAGGAAGAAAGCCGGAGCATCGCCTACGTGACCTTCGACGCTTCCCCAAGCGCGAGCGACAGCCTGAAACTGCGTCAACAGCTCGATAGCATGAAGAGAGAGTTTGCAGCGACGAACGATGTAGAAGGCTATCTGGGCCGCATGGGTACCGAGTCGCCATATTTCGATGGCTATATCGGTAAGAGCCGGATCCAGGTTCCTTTCAAGGACTCCATCCTCGCCGAACCCAAAGGCGGCGTGTTTGGACCCTATCTGGACGCGGGAAATTATGTGATCGCCAAAGTGATCGATGAAAAGACCCTCCCCGATTCCGTCCGGGCCCGGCATATTCTTATTGCCACTGTCAATCAACAAGGCCAGCAGGTCGTGGAAGACAGCGTTGCCAGGAAAAAGATCGACAGCATCGCCAGTGTCCTGCAACATGGCGGTAACTGGGATAGCGTCGCCGCAAAAGTATCCGATGATCCGGGTTCCAAAGAAAAAGGCGGAGACCTGGGCTACTTTACCGCGGACCGGATGGTGAAAGAATTTGCGGATTTTTGTTTCAATGGAAAGAAAGGCGAGACCAAGGTCGTGAAGAGCCAATTCGGTTACCATTATATAGAGATCCTCGATCAGAAGAATTTCGAGCCGTCCTATAAGATCGCCTATATCAGCAAAAAGATCGAGACCAGTCCCGAGACGGATCAGAACGCTTCCGGTCTCGCCAGCCAGTTCGCCGGAGAAAGCCGTGATGCCAAGGCCTTCGACGACAACGTAGCGAAATACCATCTCCAGAAATTGCTGGGTCCGGATATCACTCCGACCGAAGTCAACATCCCCGGATTGGGAGCCAACCGGCAGCTCGTTCGCTGGGCATATGACAATAAGCTCGGCAACGTTTCCGAACCGTTCCCCGTGGGCGACAAATATGTAGTGGCGCTTCTCACGGAGATCAACAACGAAGGGACGATGACCCCGGCCAAGGCCCGGAACCAGGTCGAGCCGATCCTCCGGAATAAGAAAAAGGCGGAACAGATCATCAAAAAAGAGGGCAACCCTGCGTCGCTGGATGCGGCCGCTACGGCAGCCGGATCGCCGGTACAGCATGCCGATAGCGTCTTGTTTGTCCGGAGCACGCTTAGCGCTACTTCGGGCCAGGAAGGCAAGGTCGTTGGCGCTGCTTTCGACAAGAGCCTGGTTGGTAAGCCAATCTCTCCGGCTATCCCGGGTAATTCGGGTGTCTACTTCATCAAAGTGGATAACGTCAGCGCCATGTCCAATCCGAATGCCGATGTGACGCAGCAGCGGTTTATGATGGAACAGCAGATGCGGAGCATGGTAAACTACGGTATCACGCAGTCGTTGCAAAAGCTGGCGACGGTGAAGGACTACCGGGCTAAATTTTACTAAAATTTGCGGCGCCCCGCCGGCGCGTTAAAGACTTTTCGTATATCGAAAACCCCCTCTCCGAAGAGGGGGTTTGTTTTTGTTGTAACTTTGCCCCGTGAGCGAAGAGATCATCAATAAAGTAGCGCAGAGCGGATTGGAAACGCTGGACCTCGAGGAATACTATCCCCGCAACGAGATCGTGGTGTTCGATGTAAAGCCGCTGCTGTTTATGGAGATGATCCTGAAGGAAAAAGAATTTCGCGCCGCGCTTCAGGCCATCGACTGGTCTGCCTACCAGGACAAGATCCTTGCGGTTGTGTGCACCGCCGACGCCATCATCCCTGCCTGGGCCTATATGCTGATAGCCGTCGCAGCCCAACCTTATGTAAAAGATATTGTCCTGGGCGACCGTGCCACGGCGCTCCGGGAAACCTTCCTTGCCAATCTACGCGCCATCGATACCGGCGCATTTGCCGATAAAAGAGTTGTGGTCAAAGGATGTGGCGATCTGCAAGTAGAAGGATTCGCCTATCTTGAAATTGCCCGCCGGTTAAGGCCCGTCGTTAAGAGTATTATGTATGGGGAAGCGTGCAGCAATGTCCCTGTGTATAAGAAGAAGTAGTTCACCGCAACGCTTCGCCCAGCAGCCACGGTGGCTTGCCTGAACGCCTCAAAACTGACTCACATGAATGTCGAAATTCTGGCCAGGGTTCAATTTGCCTTCACCATTGGTTTTCATTACATCTATCCACCGCTCAGCATTGGTTTGGGGCTCATGCTCGTGATCATGGAGGGTTTGTTCCTGCGAACGGGGAACCGCATCTATGAGATGGCTGTGCGGTTTTGGATCCGCATCTTCGCCCTGATCTTCGGGATCGGCGTTGCGACGGGTATCATCATGGAATTCGAGTTCGGGACTAACTGGGCAACCTATTCGAAATATGTAGGCGATATCTTCGGGAGCGCCCTCGCGGCGGAAGGCATCTTCGCCTTTGCCCTTGAGTCGGGTTTTCTGGGCATCCTCATCTTCGGCTGGAACCGGGTCAGCCGCGGCGTACACTTTTTCTCCACTATCATGGTCTTTCTGGGGTCCTGCTTCTCGGCAGTGTGGATCGTGGTTGCCAACTCGTGGCAGCAAACGCCGGCCGGTTTTCATATTGTCGGCGAGGGAATGAACGCCCGCGCACAGATCACGGATTTTTGGGCCATGGTATTCAACCCCTCCAGCGTCGACAGGCTGCTGCACGTGTGGGTGGGAGCTCTCCTTGCCGGCGGCTTTATGGTGCTCAGCGTCAACGCCTGGTATCTCCTCCATAAAAAGCATGTGGAGATCGCACGACCCTGTTTCAAGATCGCGCTGGTAGTCGTGACCGTGTTCTCCTTGGTACAGCTGTTCCTCGGCGACCGTAGTGCCGAAGTCGTCGCCCACTATCAGCCGGCGAAGCTGGCGGCGATGGAAGGGCATTTCGACTCGTCGGCACGAGCGGACATGTTCGTCTTTGGCTATGTAGACAGGAAGAATGAGCGGACCAGCGGACTCAAGATCCCCGGCGGCCTGTCGTTTCTCACCTATCATGATTTCAACGCGCCGGTGACGGGGCTCCGGGCCTTCCGGCCGGAAGACAGGCCTTCGCAGGTAAATACCATCTTTCAGCTGTATCATCTCATGGTGGCATGCGGCTGCGCGATGATCTTGTTAGCGCTTTTGGGCTGCTGGCTCTGGTGGCGAAAAAAACTGTTCCAATATCGCTGGCTGCTCTGGGTCTATGCACTGAGTGTCCTCTTACCGCAGCTCGCGAACCAGGCCGGCTGGTTTACCGCGGAGATGGGCCGGCAGCCTTGGGTGGTCTATGGTTTGTTGCGGACCTCGGATGCCCTGTCGCGCGTCGTCACTGCCAACCAGATCATATTCTCGCTGATCCTTTTTACCATCGTCTATATCGTGCTGTTTGTGTTATTCCTGTTTATGCTTAACCGTAAGATCCAGCATGGACCGGTAGACTATGGTACCAAAGAGGCAATCGAAGACGGCGCCCGGCGCGATAATCCGATCTTGGAACACCAGGGCTGACCGCACGCATCAAAAAATTGAATTCTATGCACACACTTCTGGGAATAGACTATAGCACCTGGTGGTTTCTGATATTCGGGGCGGTGATCAGCGGCTACGCCATCCTGGACGGATTCGATCTTGGGGCGGGATCGCTGCATCTTTTTCTGCGGAAGGAGGAGAGCCGGCGGATCGCCATGAATGCCATCGGACCCATTTGGGACGGGAATGAGGTATGGCTGGTCATCGGCGGCGGCGCCCTGTTTGCAGGATTTCCGGTGGCGTATGCCGCGATCTTCTCGGCTTTTTATGTACCGTTTATGATCTTCCTCGTGGGACTCATCTTCCGGGCCGTCTCCATAGAATTCCGCAGCAAAGAACCCTGGGTCTGGTGGAGGAAAGGCTGGGACATCGTATACTGCGTGGCTTCGATCGTGATCTCGCTGTCTCTCGGGCTGATGCTCGGTAATGTCGTGGAAGGTGTCCCGCTGAATGCCGACCGGGAATTTTCAGGCGATCTCCTCACTTTCTTCAACCCTTTTGCGATCATGGTCTCGGTCACGACGCTGGCCTTGTTCATGATGCATGGCGCCATCTTCCTCACGATGAAAACGGAGAACCGGCTTTTTGTCAAGCTGCATGTGCTCGCTAACAACTTCATCATCTTCTTTGTCGTCAGCTTCGTGATCACCACGCTCTATACACTTTTGTATATCCCGCATCTCAGTGATTTCTTCAAAAACAACCCCGGCTATTTCACGATCCCTTTGCTGATGACGCTCTCGATTGCGAATATCCCGCGGCAGGTAAAGATCGGCAAGTACCGGTACGCCTTCATCAGCTCCGCGATCACCATTGCGTTATTGCTGATCATGGTGGCGATCGAGGTCTTTCCGTTTCTGCTCTATTCGCCGCAGCATCCTGCCAACAGCATCACGGTCTATAATGCGGCCTCTTCGGCCAAGACCATGCATATCCTGTTGTGGATGGCGCTCCTGGGCACGCCACTGGTGGGCATCTATACCTCTTTTGTCTTCTGGACTTTTAAAGGCAAGGTTCGATTGGATGAGATGAGTTATTAGATCATGTGCCCCGACATGACGACATAAGCGACGGAAAAATAAATCACCAGTCCGGTCACGTCAACCAGGGTCGCCACAAAAGGAGCCGATGAGGCAGCAGGATCGGCGCCCAGTTTTTTAAGGATCAGCGGCAGCATGGCGCCTGATAGTGTTCCCCACAAGACCACGCCGATCAACGCAAAGAACACTACGCCGCCGACTTTGACCCACTGAGGACCATATCCGCCCTGGATATTAAAGTGCTGCCATATAGTGATCCGCATGAAACCGACAATCCCCAGAATAACGCCGAGTACAAGGCCCGACATAATCTCTTTACGCATGACGCGCCACCAGTCGCGGAAACCGACTTCGCCGACGGCCATCGCCCGGATGATAATAGACGAGGCCTGGCTGCCCGAGTTGCCGCCGCTGGAAATGATCAGGGGGATGAACAGCGAAAGGACCAACCATTTGTCGAGCTCACCCTCGAATCCCTTCATCGCCGTCGCCGTCAGCATTTCCCCGAGAAACAGGATGATCAGCCATCCGGCGCGTTTTCTGATCAGCCGGAAGAAAGAAATAGTATTGTACGGCTCGTCCAGGGCCTCGGAACCACCGATCTTTTGTATCTCGCGGGTGCCTTCGGTTTCTGCGAGCCGGAGGACGTCGTCGAGTGTCACGATACCCAGCAGGACCCCGTTGTCGTCGGTCACGGGGAGCGCGTAACGGCTATGGTTGCGGAAGATGTTGATCACGTCTTTTTGGGCCTCATTGACATTGAGCGCGAGGAATTGATGGTCCATGATCTGGGCTACCAGCGTGTCGGGGTCGACGACCAGGAAATCCTTGATATTGATATCGTCGATCAAAACCCCCTTGTCGTCTATAACGAAAAGCCAGTTGAGGGTCTCGGCGGCCTGTCCGCGGTGACGGATGACGGTGAGGACGTCCTTGCAGGTCTCATTTTCTTTTATCGCGACATAGTCAGGAGTCATCAGCCGGCCTACAGAACCTTCTTCATAGCCCAGCAGCTTGAGGGTCTCGGCACGGTTCTCCGGCCCCAGGATCCTGAGCAGCTCTTTGACATAGTTACCCGGCAGCTCTTCGAAGAAGGCTGTGCGGTCATCGGGCTGCATGGCGTTGAGGATCTCGGCGGCCTTTTCTTCAGGGAGGGTCTTGATGATATCTTCCTGCTTTTTCTGGCGCAGGAACTTGAATGCTCGGGCGGCATGTTTGGGATCCAGATTCTGGAACAGCTTCGTTGCGCCCTGTTTATGCCGGTTGGCGAAGTCGGCAACGTCCCGGGGCGTGAGTTTGTTCAGCTTGGCGAAATCCGTGATCTTGTTGTGCTGAAGCAGGTTCTTGATATCATTGAAATTGAGCATAGTCAAAAATAATAATCCCGCTGGAAGAACCTTACATTATTTTAATGTGAAATTGGGGCCGCGGGTGACACGGCGCGAATGCATCGTCAGGGCGTCAGGATGCCGTCGGTGTGATGCAGGATTAGCGTGGGGCCCGCAACCTGGTTGCCAGAGAGCCAGTTGACGGGAGCGGCGTTGCCACTCGTGGAAAACTGCAGAAATCCGTTGACTATACTCACGGTGACGCCGCCGCCATAAAGGGTGGTGAGGTTCGGCGGGAACATGTTCGTGAAATAAGATCCTTTGACGACCTGGTTCATGGCCAGCTGGAGCAGGGTGTCGATGCCGGCGGAGTCGATAGCGCCGATGCTGTCCCAGCCTGCATTTTGAAAAGCCGTATTGGTCGGGGCAAGGAGGGTATAGCTGCCATGGAGAAGAATGGAGTCATAGAGATTGGTCCGGGTAAGTACTTCACCCATATAGGTGAGGGTACTGTCGTATTGGATGATCTCGGAGATGGAATCGGCGGCAGGCGGTACGAGGGAGTCGAGATAATACACCGATGCCTGACCCACCTGGTTCGCCTGGTTGGGCGCAGTGACGCTGCCGTTGAAGAACAGCTCATTGTTGCCGGTCTTCATGACATAGAGGGGTACGCCCAGCTCGGTGGCATTCGGCGTGTAACCCGAACTGTCCGTATGGAGGCCGGAGGGAAGAAAATTATAACGCACGATGCGGTCCGCCAGCTCCGAGCTCATGGAGTCGATGGCCGTGCCATTGTAGCCGGCATTCACGAGAACCGCGTTCCGCAGGAACAAAAAGACTTTCGGCGAGTCATTCAGGAAGGCCAGGTCGTTGGCGCGCAGGATCATCCGGTGATACAGGGTGAGCGTCGTGTCGGTATTGAGCAGGGCCTGCAGGGGCATCAACACGAGTGGTTTCGCGGGATGGGTCTTTTTGCAGGCTATTGCGGCAACCAGCAGGATACCCAGGATGCCCGCGATCGGTATGCCGGGAATGCGCCTTCCGAAAAAAATAGCGCATTCCCGACAAAGGGCCGATGTCTGTAGGCCTTCGGCCCGCTCCACTGGAGCGGCCCTCGGTCGCGGGCTTGCGCCCGTGGACGAGGACGCATCCGCGTCTTTAGGTGTAACGCTTCTTTGCATTTTACAATTTTTCGTATAAAGCCCGGAGCCGGTCGCGCGTCATGACCTTTTCCCAACCTTTCCCCAACGCGTTCTCCCAGAGAGGCTTCATCACCAAAGAAACGTCGATCATCGTATTGAATTGTTCATCGGTAAGCCCTTTTGTGATATGCTGGGGGATATCGATCTTATTTTTTTCCACCATCTTCTTGAATTCGCGAACCCCTTCCGGGTAGAACTCTTCGAGATGGTCGAAGACGATGCAATTGCCGATACCGTGTTTGGTGCCGAGGAGATAGGCCAGGCCATAGCTCACGGCGTGGGCGACCCCTACCTGGGAATAAGCAATGCTCATACCGCCGGCATAAGAAGCCATCATCAGTTTGTCGTCACTGTCCGCGTCCCAATGGTCTTTTTTGACATATACCTCCTGGCAAAGCTGAAGCGCTTTTTCGCCATAGGACTTGCTGAATTCGTTGAGATAGGTACCGGTGAGACTTTCGACGCAGTGGATATAGCAGTCCATGCCGGTGTAAAAGCGTTGGTTTACAGGGGCGTCGGCGGTGAGTTCGGGGTCGAGGACGATCTGGTCGAAGGGAGTAAAGTCGGAGTTCATCCCCAGCTTTTTGGTAGGCCCTGTGAGGACGGTAGTGCGGGATACTTCTGCGCCCGTGCCGCTGAGGGTGGGGATGCCCACTTTATAGACGCCGGGGAGCTTAACGAGGTCCCATCCCTGGTAGTCGGCGGAGGAGCCGGGGTTGGTCATCATAAGGCTGACGGCTTTGGCCAGGTCCATGGCGGAGCCGCCGCCGATGCCGATGATCCCGCTCACTATACCGAATTCCGCTTTGAGGCCTGCGGCGAGCTTGTCGACGTAAGAAGTCTTGGGTTCGTAGCTGACGTCGGCGAAGATCAGCTTGTCTTTGCCGCGGAGGGGGATGCGTTTGGCAAGGGGTTTATTTTCAAAATAGTGGTCGAGGAGGAAGACCATGGGTGCGTCGCCTTTTCGGTGCGGGGCCAGGATCTCGTCCAGCTGATTGAAGCTTCCGCGGCCATAGATGACATACCCAACCATTTTAAAATTGCGAAACTTGTTCACGCTCATAACATATCAGATTGAGCCGCAAAGTTAAGGGAATCCGGAAAAGCCGGAGGCTTTTCCCAAACATCAGATCGCGGTCGCCATAGGCGGGTTATTCCGCCACCAACGC